>Ga0209906_100087_pt1 | contig 139651 bp, 143 predicted proteins | sample FECB24metaG_FD_188303 | JGI IMG/M metagenome (GOLD analysis project Ga0209906, IMG submission 188303) | Cyanobacterial communities from the Joint Genome Institute, California, USA from Joint Genome Institute, California, USA - FECB-24 metaG... ... | reverse complement strand
TCAGAACGACTGCGGCGCAGGTGCCGGCGGGAACCGCCTTCCAGGCGTTGCCCTGATAGTCCATCGTCGATGTGCCGGCGCATGTCGTGCCGGCGCCCGCGGCGCAGTCGTTCTGACCGGCAAGCGAGATGCCGTAGCATTTCTCCATGCCGGCCATCTTTTCGGCGGGCAGCGGGCCGGCGAGCGCCGCGGTGGCAAGCGCGGTGGCGAGCGAGCCGGCGAGGGCGAAGGCGAGAGTCTGGCGATTCATGGTCGTCTCCTGTCAGGATCTATGCGAAGCGCTTGATGCACTTCCGGACAGCATTTCGCCGGCCGCGACGGCTTCGTTACATCACGCAAGGACACGCTTTCGTGAGGCCCCGCGCATGCATGGCCTCGACCATTTTTGTCCAGGCGCGTAACAATCGCCCCGGCGGGAACGAACAGGGGAGACGCGGGTGACGGGCGGGCGGGAAGCCGAACTGGCTGGACAGTTGCGGGCGGCGATCGCCGGCGACGAAAAGGCATATGCGGCGTTCCTGGCCGAGATCGCCGCGCTGGTGCGGGGCTTTGTCCGCCGCAGGATCGTGCACGGTGGAATCGACCCGGAGGATGTCGTCCAGGAAACGCTGCTTGCCATCCACCTGAAGCGGCATACATGGCGCGAGGAAGCGGCGGTGCTGCCTTGGGTCTTCGCCATCGCGCGCTTCAAGCTGGTCGATACGTTCCGTCGGCGCGGCCGGCGCATCGAAGTCGACATTTCGGGCTTTGCCGAGATCCTGGCCGAGCCAGAGCCGGACGAGACGGCGGCGCCGCGCGACATTGATCGCGCGTTGGGCGGGCTGGCGCCGGTACAGCGTGACGTGGTGTGCTCGATCTCGGTCGAGGGCCGCTCGATCGGCGAGACGGCGGCGGCGCTCGGCATGAGCGAGACGGCGGTGCGCGTCGCCCTGCACCGGGGGCTCGGCGCCATCGCCAAACGGTTCGGAAGGCAGTGAATGGATACGCATGACCTGATCAAGGCCCTGGGCAAGGATGCGTTGGCGAAGGCTCCGGCGCCGGCCACCGTGCTGGCGGGCGCCGGCCTCGCCGCCATCCTGCTGGCCGTCGCGCTGTTTGCCGTGCTGATCGGCCCGCGGCCCGACATCGCGGCGGCGGCCGAAACGTCGCGCTTCCTGTTCAAGTTCGTCGTCACGCTGGCGCTGGCGCTTTCCGCCGCCGGCCTGCTCGCGGCGCTGGCCAGGCCCGACGCGACGAGGCGGACGCAGGCCTTGATGCTGGCCGTCGCCCCGCTCCTGCTCACAATCGCGGTCGCCGCGGAATTCGTTTCGGTTCCGCGCGAGGCCTGGGCCGCGCGCTGGATCGGCACCAATATCGCCGTCTGCCTGACCTATATCCCGTTGATCGGCATCGGCCCGCTGGGGATTTTCCTGGCGGCGCTCAGGCACGGCGCGCCGACAAGTCCGGCACTCGCCGGCGCCGTCGCCGGCCTGCTTGCGGGCGGTATCGCGGCAACCCTCTACGCCGCCCACTGCACCGACGATTCGCCGTTCTTCGTCGCCACCTGGTACAGCATCGCCATCGCCGGACTGGCGATCCTCGGCGCTCTCGCCGGTCGCGCCGTGCTGCGCTGGTAGAGCCGTGGCGTCTTAAGGCTGGTCGCGTCTCAAAGAATGGCGATCTCGCCAGCTGCCGACTGGCGTGCGGTCGTCAGTCCTTGGCGCGCTCGACGTACGAACCGTCGGCGGTCATCACCACGATCCGCGTCCCGACGCCGATATGCGGCGGCACGTTGGAACGGACGCCGTTGGTCAGCAGCGCCGGCTTGTAGGACGATGAGGCCGTCTGGCCCTTCATCGCCGGCTCGGTCTCCAGCACTTCCATCGTCACGCGCTGCGGCAGTTCGATCGCCACCGCGAGGCCGTCATGCACCGACAGCGTCACCACCATGTTCTCGGCGAGGTATGGCGCCTGGTCGCCGACGATGTCCGGATGCACCGCCACCTGGTCGTAGTTTTCCATGTTCATGAAATGGAAGCCTTCGTCGTCCTGGTAGAGATAGGTGTGCGGCCGGTCCTCGACATGGGCGCGCTCGACCGTCTCGGTGGTGCGATAGCGCTCCGACACTTTCACGCCATCGGAGATGCGGCGCATGTCCAGCTGCGTCACCGGCGTGCCCTTGCCGGGGTGGATGTTTTCCACGAAGAGGATCGAATAGAGCTTGCCGTCCTTGTCGACGACATTGCCCTTGCGCAGCGAACTGGCGATCACCTTGACCATGACTCGATATCCCGAACGTTTCCTGCCGCAACGCGGCCTTGTCCGCGCTCTAGCCTATCTTGGCGCGCCTTGCCAGCCCGAGTTCGGCCGATGACCGGCCCTTCGCCCTGGTGGACGCCGGATGTCCACGCCGACCGTCGTCCGCGCCTGCTCGCCCGCAATGCCATCGCCGCCGACATCCGCGCCTGGTTTGCGCAACGCGATTTCGTCGAGGTCGACACCGCCATCCTGCAGGTCTCGCCCGGCAACGAGGCGCATCTCTCGGCCTTCTCCACCGAGGCAATCACCACCGGCGGCGCGCGGTCGCCGCTGCATCTCCACACCTCGCCCGAATTCTCCTGCAAGAAGCTGCTGGCGGCCGGCGAGCGGAGGATCTTCTCGTTCGGAAAAGTCTTCCGCAACCGCGAGCGCGGCGCGCTGCATTCGCCGGAATTCACCATGGCCGAGTGGTATCGCGTCGCCGAGCCCTACGACACGCTGATGGACGACTGCGCCGCGTTTCTGCGGCTCGCCGCGATCCGCACCGGTGTCCAGAAATTCGCCTTTCGCGACCGCGATGCCGACCCGTTCGCGGCCCCCGAGCGCGTGACCGTGGCGCAAGCCTTCACCCGCCACGCCGGCATTGACCTCATGGCCTCGATCCGCCCCGACGGCTCGACCGACCGCGCCATCCTGCACGATGCACTTGTCGCGAAAAACATCCGCACCGCCGCCGACGACACCTGGGCCGACCTGTTCTCCCGCGTCATGGTCGAGAAGGTCGAGCCCAACCTCGGCATCGATCGCGCCACGGTTCTGTGCGAATACCCCACCGCTGAGGCAGCCCTCGCCCGGCCCACCGCGCATGACCCACGCGTCGCCGAGCGCTTCGAGCTCTATTGCTGCGGCGTCGAACTCGCCAACGGTTTTGGCGAACTCACCGACGCCGCCGAGCAGCGCCGCCGTTTCGAGGCCGAAATGGACGAAAAGAGCCGAGTCTACGGCGAGCGCTACCCGCTCGACGAGGATTTTCTCGCCGCCCTCGCCCTGATGCCGGATGCCTCAGGCGTCGCGCTCGGGTTCGACCGCCTTGTCATGCTGGCGACAGGGGCAAGGCATATCGATGACGTGATCTGGACGCCGGTTGCGGGGTAGTGCCGGGGACAGTTTACTTTCTTGCCGCGGGAAGCCATCGGCGCTGCAAGGCTGGCGCGGGCGGCAAAAAGGAAACTGTCCCCGGCGCCTACCTCACTTCCCGCCCCCATCCAGCCGCTCCCGCAGATCCAGCAGATCCCGCCGCAGCCGCTCGATCGTCGCCAGGTCGACGCCCGCACCCTTCGCCACCTGCAAAGGGATCGCCTGCGCCCGCGCCTGCAGCGCGCGTCCCTCCGGCGTCAGCTGGATGCGCACCTGCCGCTCGTCATCGTCGTCGCGTCGGCGGAGCAGCAGCCCGCGCGCCTCCAGCCGCTTGATCAGCGGCGTGATCGTGCCGGAGTCGAGGAACAGGCGGTCGCCCAATTGGCCGACGGTCACGTCGTCGCGCTCCCACAGCGCCACGAACACCAGATATTGCGGATAGGTCAGGCCGAGCGCCTCGAGCCGCGGCTTGTAGAAGCGCGTGAATGCATGCCCCGTCGCATAGACGGCGAAACACAGCATCGAATCGAGCGTCACCTGTCTGTCGGCCATGGCATCATCCTCACGCGCTAGTGATCCTATATCGCAAAATTTAATTGTGCACAATTTAATTGTGCGCTATCCACCCTCCACCGAACCTCGAAAAATCCAAGGAGATGATCATGATCAAGCAGGCCCTCTACACCGCCACCGCCCACACCACCGGCGGCCGCACCGGCACAAGCTCAACCCCAGACGGCCGCCTGTCGGTGACGCTCGACACGCCGAAGGCGATGGGCGGCAATGACGGTCCGGGCACCAATCCCGAGCAGCTCTTCGCCGCCGGCTATTCCGCCTGCTTCCTCGGCGCGCTGAAGGCCGTCGCCCGCGCCGAAAAGGTGAAGATCCCCGACGAAGCCACCATCGACGCCGCCGTCTCGTTCGGCCAGCGCGCCGAAGGCCCCGGCTATTCGCTGGCCGTCGCCATGACCATCACCCTCCCGGGCGTCGACCACGACCAGGCCGTCGAACTGGTCGAAAAAGCCCATCAGGTATGCCCGTATTCGAATGCGACGCGCGGGAACATCGAGGTGGCGCTGACCGTGGCGTGAGCTGAAACCTCGCTCCACGCCTTGAATCGTCCCGAAGCCCTCGTCGGCTTCGGGCTCCACGGCGCCTATGTCTGGAATGGACCTGTTTCGCCGCGCGGAACGGGTTCGGGCTTCGTTACACGGCCCGTTGCGCCAGACGCGGCCCGTCAATATCATTCATGCACGTTGGGCCGTCCGGGCAACGTAGTTCTACTCTATTGTGTGGGCCAGTTACGCATATAGTCTGATGGCGTCGTGCAACAGCGACGGATAATTTGAGAGTGCCGGTCAACGGCCAAAGGCGAAAAGCCAAAGGGAGGAGATATGTTGCAGTTCATGGGCGCTTGGCGTCCGCGTTCCGCTATGTGCCGACCGCCGATGCAGGATACCGTGCATCGATGAGCGGGGACACGATCCTCGAGGCGTCGGGCCTCACGAAGGAATTCAAGGGTTTCGTCGCCGTCAACAACGTCGATCTCAAGGTGCGGCGCGGTTCGATCCACGCGCTGATCGGGCCGAACGGCGCCGGCAAGACGACCTGTTTCAATCTCCTGACCAAGTTCCTGCAGCCGACCCGCGGTTCGATCCACTACAACGGCCAGGACATCACCGCGATGCAGTCGGCGGACATCGCCCGGCTCGGCCTCGTGCGCTCGTTCCAGATCTCGGCGGTCTTCCCGAAGATGACCTCCCTGGAGAATGTCAGGATCGCGCTGCAGCGCCGCCGCGGCGACAGCTTTGACTTCTGGCGCTCGGAGAAGGTGCTGACCGAGTTCGACGACGAGGCCGCCGACCTGCTGGCGGATGTCGGCCTGACGGACTTTTCGGAGACGCTCGCCGGCGAACTGCCATACGGCCGCAAGCGCGCGCTGGAGATCGCGACGACGCTCGCGCTCAATCCCGAGATGCTGCTGCTCGACGAGCCGATGGCCGGCATGACCCAAGAGGACATCGACCGCATCTCCGCCCTGATCCGCCGCATCTCGGCGAACCGGACCATCTTCATGGTCGAGCACAATCTGTCGGTCGTCGCGTCTCTCTCCGATCGCATCACCGTGCTTGCCCGGGGCGAAGTGCTCGCCGAGGGCGACTACGCCACCGTGTCGAAGGATCCGCGCGTCATCGAGGCCTATATCGGAGCGGGACATGCCTGAGGCGCAGTTGGCCAATCGTCCGTCGCCGGCGGCGGCGGCCAAGCCGCTCCTCAAGGTTGAGGGCCTCGAAGGCTGGTATGCCGAGAGCCACGTCCTGCATGGCGTGAACTTCGAGGTGGCCGAAGGCGAGGTCGTGACGCTGCTCGGCCGCAACGGCGCGGGCAAGACCACGACGCTCAAGGCCGTGATGGGGCTGCTGACGAAGCGGTCCGGCTCGGTCGTGTTCGACGGCGCGGAGACAATCAAATTGCCGGCGCGCTCGATCGCGCGGCTCGGCATCGCGCTTTGCCCCGAGGAGCGCGCCATCTTCTCCTCGCTATCGGTCGAAGAGAACCTGATGCTGCCACCGCAGGTGCGCCCGGGAGGCCTGACGGTCGAGCAGATTTTCGAACTGTTCCCCAACATCAAGGAGCGGCTGTCGAGCCAAGGTACCAAGCTGTCGGGCGGCGAGCAGCAGATGCTGGCCATCGGCCGCATCCTGCGCACCGGAGCGAAGCTTCTGCTGCTGGACGAGCCGACCGAAGGGCTTGCGCCCGTGATCGTCCAGCAGATCGGCCACACGATCGCCCGGCTGAAACAGCAAGGCTTCACCATCGTCCTGGTCGAACAGAATTTCCATTTCGCCGCATCGGTTGCCGACCGGCACTACGTGGTGGAACAGGGGCGCGTCATCGACACGATCCCCAACGACGAACTCGACGCCAACATCGACAAGCTGCATCGATATCTCGGCGTCTGAGCAGAAGAACGCAACGGCGGACAACGCCGAAACTGGAGGAGAAGACACATGAAGAAGACAGGTTTCATTCTTGCGTCCCTTGCGGGACTGTTGGTGGCCGGAACGGCCTATGCCCAGACAAAGGTCAAGATCGGCGTGCTCAACGACCGTTCGGGCATCTATGCCGACATCACGGGTGAGGGCTCCGCGATCGCGGCCCAGATGGCCGCTGACGATTTCGGAACCGACAAGGGCATCACCGTCGAGGTGGTCTCCGCCGATCACCAGAACAAGCCGGACGTCGGCTCCAACATCGCCCGTCAGTGGTATGACACCGAAGGCGTCGACGCGATCGCCGACGTGCCGACCTCGTCGGTGGCGCTCGCCATCAACGACATAACCAAGGAAAAGAACAAGGTCTTCCTCAATTCCGGCGCGGCGTCGTCGGACCTGACGGGATCGAAGTGCTCGCCCAATACGATCCATTGGACCTACGACACCTGGGCGCTCGCCAACGGCACCGGCGGCGCAATGGTCGCGTCGGGCGGCAAGTCCTGGTTCTTCGTGACAGCTGACTACGCCTTTGGCCACGCGCTGGAGCGCGACGCCTCCGCCGTGGTCAAGGCCAATGGCGGCGAAGTGATCGGCGCTGTCCGCACGCCATTCCCCGGCACCGACTTCTCGTCCTTCCTGCTTCAGGCGCAGACCTCCGGCGCTCAGGTCATCGGCCTCGCGAATGCCGGCGGCGACACGATCAACTCCATCAAGCAGGCGTCGGAATTCGGCATCACCCAGGGTGGCCAGTCGCTCGCCGCCCTGCTGATGTTCGTCAACGACGTGCATGCGCTTGGGCTCAACGTCGCACAGGGCCTGGTCCTGACCGAAAGCTTCTACTGGGATTTGAACGACCAGACCCGCGCATGGTCGGCCAAGTTCGAGGAGAAGACCGGCAAGAAGCCTTCGATGATCCAGGCCGGCGTCTATGCGTCCGTGCTGCACTACCTCAAGGCCGTCGAGGCGGTTGGATCCAAGGACACCGCGGCCGTCATGGCCAAGATGAAGGAGATGCCGACGGACGATCCGCTGTTCGGCAAGGGCGTGGTGCGCGTCGACGGCCGCAAGGTGCACGACATGTACCTCTTCCGCGTCAAGAAGCCGGCGGATTCGAAGGGCGAATGGGACCTGTACGACACCGTCGCCACCATCCCGGCGGACAAGGCCTTCCGCCCGCTCGCCGACGGCGGCTGCTCGCTCGTCAAGTAAACGCCTGACCATCCGGGCGCGTCGGTTATCCGGCGCGCCCGATCCCTTTGAAACAGGATCGACCGCATGTTCGAGCTGCTCGGTATTCCGCCGCAGGCCTTGTTCGGCCAGCTTCTGCTGGGGCTAATCAACGGCTCGTTCTACGCATTGCTCAGCCTTGGGCTGGCGATCATCTTCGGCCTGCTCAACATCATCAATTTCACCCATGGCGCCCAGTATATGATGGGCGCGTTCGTCGCCTGGATGGCGCTGAACTATCTCGGCATTCCCTATTGGGCGGCGCTGCTGGTCGTGCCTATCGCGGTTGGCGCCACCGGCGTCGTGCTGGAGCGGTTGCTGATCTCGCGGCTCTACCACCTCGACCATCTCTACGGCCTGCTGCTGACCTTTGGCCTGGCGCTGATCATCACCGGCGTGTTCCGCAACCAGTACGGCATTTCCGGACTTCCCTACGCCATGCCCAAACAGCTGGCCGGCGGCCAGAATCTCGGTTTCATGTTCCTGCCCATCTATCGCGGCTGGGTGATCATCGTGTCTCTGGTCGTCTGCCTTGCCACCTGGTTCGTCATCGAGAAGACGCGGCTCGGCGCCTACCTAAGGGCCGCCACCGAAAACCCTGCCATGGTTGGCGCTTTCGGCATCAACGTTCCGCGCCTGATCACGCTCACCTACGGCTTCGGCGTCGCGCTCGCGGCTTTTGCCGGCGTGCTGGCCGCGCCGATCTACTCGGTCAATCCGAACATGGGCGCTGACGTCATCATCGTCGTCTTCGCGGTCGTCGTCATTGGCGGCATGGGCTCGATCCTTGGATCGATCCTGACGGGCTTCGGCCTCGGCCTGATCGAGGGCCTGACGCGCGTCTTCTACCCGGAAGGCTCCGCTGTCGTGATCTTCGTCATCATGGCCATCGTGCTGCTGGTGAAGCCAGCCGGCCTGTTCGGAAGGGAAGCCTGATGGCAACGGACACACAGACCATCGGCGCCGTCCAGCTGGGAAAGCCTGGCGCCATCGGCATGCCGCCGCTGCACAAGGCCATCTTCATTGGGCTGCTGCTGCTCGGATTGGTCGCGCCCTACATCCTCTATCCGGTCTTCGTGATGAAGGTCCTCTGTTTCGCGCTGTTCGCCTGCGCCTTCAACCTGCTGCTCGGCTTCGGCGGGCTCCTGTCGTTCGGACACGCAGCCTATTTCGGCGGCGCGAGCTACATTTCCGCCCACGCCGCCAAGGTCTGGGGACTGACGCCGGAAGTCGCGATCCTGTCGGGCACGCTGGCTGCGGCGGTCCTCGGGCTGGCGATCGGCTCGCTGGCGATCCGGCGGCAAGGCATCTATTTCGCCATGGTCACGCTGGCCTTCGCCCAGATGGTGTTCTTCTTCTCCGTCCAGGCGCCCTTCACCGGCGGGGAAGACGGCATCCAGGCCGTTCCGCGCGGCCATTTCCTCGGTCTGATCTCGATGGCGCCCGACCGAAACCTCTACTTCCTTGTCCTGGGCGTCGTCTTTGTCGGTCTGCTCGTCATCTACCGCATCATCCACTCGCCCTTCGGCCAGGTCCTGAAGGGAATCCGCGACAACGAGCCCCGCATGGTGTCGCTGGGCTACCGCACCAGCCGCTACAAGCTCGCCGTCTTCGTGCTGTCGGCGTCGCTCGCCGGCATGGCGGGCGCCACCAAGGCGATCGTGTTCCAGCTCGCCTCCCTGACTGACGTCTATTGGACCATGTCGGGCGAGGTGGTGCTGATGACCCTGCTTGGCGGCATGGGCACGGTGTTTGGTCCGATCCTCGGCGCGGCCGTGATCGTCACCATGCAGAATTACCTCGCCACCTTCGGCGACTGGGTGACCATCGGCCAGGGCATCATCTTCGTCGTCGCCGTCATCCTGTTCCGCGAGGGCATCGTCGGCGTGATCGCGAAGTGGATCAAGCGGCCGCTCTGAGCCTGTTCCGTCGGCCTGCCAGCTGGCCCGCTGCAGCCCCAACGTCCGCCCGGTCCCGGCATTCCCCGCGCTTGCCACGCTGCGGCCTGCCGCGGTTTTCGCTATGCAACCAAAATACAACCAGCGGTACGATTTAGGATTTCAAAATGACCCTGCGTCATCTAAGGGGGAAGGAACGCGAAGCGCAGAGAACCTGAGGAGTTATCGGATGAAACGACTGAAAATCCTGTTCGTGGCGGCCGTCACTGCGATTTCTTCCTTTTCGCCCGCTGCGGCCCAGTCACGACCAGGCGGACAGTCGGCCGAAACAGCCCCCGTTGCCACGATGCTCGGTGCCGGCCAGCGTGCCGCGATCGCACGCGAACTGGTCGCGAAATGGGCGCCGACGGTAAAGGCGTCCTCGGGCGGCAACGTCCCCCGCTGGACGGCGAGGCTGACGTCGGAGATTTCAACCGCCGACGTGGAAAACGTGCTGCGCGCCACCGCCATGCCGACCTTCGAACTGATGCATGCGGCGTTGAACGGCTATGTGCCCACCGCCACCGAGATGGTGCAGTCGACCCGGCCGTCGAGCAGCCGGAGCGCCATCGGCAATGCCACGGTCGCGCCGCAGGCGATCGGCGATACGTTCGCGGACCTGACCTATACACCGCTGGCCGCGGGCCGCTGCCGCATCGCCGATTCCCGCGTCATCAACAGTCCGCTGCCGTCAGCCGTCGAGCGTCACATCACTGTCACCTTTCTCAATAGCTACGGGTTCCAGGGCGGCTCGGGTCCTTACCCGGGCGGAGGGGGCTCGTTTGCCTGCGGGCTTCCGAATTACCCGACGGCCTTTGCGATAAGCGTCACGCTGCTCGACCCGGCTGGTGACGGCACCTTCAAGCTCTATCCCTTTTTCAAACCGCACCAGACCGCCGCCACCTCGATCTTCAATGCCGGAACCTTCGGTGCGAGTGAAAACCTGATCGTGACCGCCTGCGTAGAGTGCGCTAACGACATCTCGATCCGGACGTCGGCGCAGGTCCACTATGTCATCGACGTGATCGGCTATTTCATGCGGCCGGTCGCCACCGCCCTGTCCTGCGTCGAGACGGCCGTGACGACGACCAACGTTGCGGCGGGCGCCACCGCGAACATCGTCGCACCTCTCTGCGCCGCGGGCTACACGCAGACGGCAACGAACTGCGAGTCGGCGTCGTGGCAGATGCCCTTCGTCTACTTAAAAGCCGGCGCCTGCTCCGCGCAGAACAACAGTAACGCCGCCGCCACGCTGAGGTCGAGCCGCACCTGCTGCCGCGTGCCCGGGCGCTGAGCCCGCAGCTGCCGGGCCGCCCCGCGGCGGCCTAGGTTGCCGCACTGCACCCAACCCTTTGCCTTTTGCCGCTTCCCTGCTAAAGCCCGGCGCATGGCCACACCGCTCGACCACATCCGCAACTTTTCCATCGTCGCCCATATCGACCACGGGAAGTCCACCCTCGCCGACCGGCTGATCCAACTGACCGGGGGGCTGGAGCTGCGCGACATGAAGGAGCAGGTGCTCGACTCGATGGATATCGAGCGCGAGCGCGGCATCACCATCAAGGCGCAGACCGTCCGGCTGAACTACCGCGCGGCCAATGGCGAGGACTATATCCTCAACCTGATCGACACGCCCGGCCATGTCGACTTCGCCTACGAGGTCTCGCGCTCGCTGTCGGCCTGCGAAGGTTCTCTCCTCGTCGTCGACGCGAGCCAGGGCGTCGAGGCGCAGACGCTGGCCAATGTCTACCAGGCGATCGACAACAATCACGAGATCGTCGTGGTGCTGAACAAGGTCGACCTGCCGGCGGCCGAGCCCGAGCGCATCCGCGAGCAGGTGGAAGAAGTCATCGGCATCGACGCCTCCACCGCGGTGCTGATCTCGGCCAAGACGGGGCTGGGCATTCCCGACGTGCTGGAAGCGATCGTCAAGCTGTTGCCGCCGCCGCGCGAGGGCGACGCGACGAAGCCGCTCAAGGCGATGCTGGTGGACAGCTGGTACGACGCCTATCTCGGCGTCATCGTGCTGGTGCGGGTCATCGACGGGGTGCTGAAGAAGGGCCAGACCATCCGCATGATGGAGGCGAACGCCAAGTATCTGGTCGAGCGCACCGGCGTCTTCACTCCCAACAAGCTCAATGTCGACGAGCTCGGCCCCGGCGAGTTCGGCTTCTTCACCGGCTCGATCAAGGAAGTCGCCGACACCCGCGTCGGCGACACGATCACCGAGGACAAGCGCCCGACGGCGAAGGCGCTGCCGGGCTTCAAACCGGCCCAGCCGGTGGTGTTCTGCGGCCTGTTCCCGGTCGACGCGGCGGACTTCGACGACCTGCGCGCCGCGATGGGCAAGCTGCGCCTGAACGACGCCTCGTTCTCGTTCGAAATGGAAAGCTCCGCCGCGCTCGGCTTCGGCTTCCGCTGCGGCTTCCTCGGGCTGCTGCATCTGGAAATCATCCAGGAGCGGCTGGAGCGCGAGTTCGACCTCGACCTGATCGCCACCGCGCCGTCGGTCGTCTACAAGCTCAACCTCCGCGACAATACGACCAGGGAGTTGCACAACCCGGCCGACATGCCGGACACGATGCAGATCCTGGCCATCGAGGAGCCGTGGATCCGCGCCACGATCCTGACGCCGGACGACTATCTCGGCTCGATCCTGAAGCTCTGCCAGGAGCGCCGGGGCGTGCAGCACGACCTCTCCTATGTCGGCAAGCGGGCCATGCTGGTCTATGACCTGCCGCTGAACGAGGTCGTGTTCGACTTCTACGACCGGCTGAAGTCGATCTCCCAGGGCTATGCCAGTTTCGACTACCACCTGACCGAATACCGCGAGGGCGAGCTGGTCAAGATGTCGATCCTGGTCAACGAGGAGCCGGTCGACGCGCTGTCGATGCTGGTCCACCGGACGGCGGCGGAAAAGCGCGGCCGCGTCATGGTCGAGAAGCTGAAGGAGCTGATCCCGCAGCACATGTTCAAGATCCCGATCCAGGCGGCGATCGGCGGCAAGGTGATCGCGCGCGAAACCATCTCGGCGCTGCGCAAGGACGTCACCGCCAAATGCTACGGCGGCGACATCTCGCGCAAGCGCAAGCTGCTGGACAAGCAGAAAGAGGGCAAGAAGCGCATGCGCCAGTTCGGCAAGGTCGACATCCCGCAGACCGCCTTCATCGAAGCCTTGAAGATGGGCGATAGCTGACGCGGCAACGCTCCAGCCACCCCATCCCCATCCAAATGAGCATGGTGCCGCTCGGCCCCCGCCGTGCTAGGGTCCCCCCAGAGCCAGAGCGCGCACAACTCTATCCGCGCGCCGGGCTCCAGCCGAGTGATGGCTCGCCTCGCGAGTTCTCGGCCCTTGAGGGCCATTCTATGTCCAGCCTCCCTTTCGACCATTTCGAAGCGGCGAGCACGCTTGCCGTCGTTGTCTCGTCGAACGAGCCGCTGCTGTTCCTGACCGCCGACCAAAAGGTCATCGCCGCCAGCACCTCGTTCTGCCGCGCCTTCGAGATCGATCCGGCGTCGGTTCCCGGCCGGCCGCTCGCAGCGCTGGGCAATGGCGAATGGGCGATGCCCAGGCTTGCCTCGCTGCTCGGCGCCACCGCCTCCGGCAGCGCGCAGATCGAGGCCTACGAGATCGACCTCACCCGGCCAAACCGCAAGACGCGGCATCTGGTGGTCAACGCGCAGACGCTGGATGACGGCGACAAGGACCGCGTCCGGCTGCTGATGGCCGTCACCGACGTCACCGATGCGCGCGCCGAGGCCCGCGAGAAGGACGATCTCGTCCGCGACAAGCAGATCCTGATCCAGGAGGTGCAGCACCGCGTCGCCAACAGCCTGCAGATCATCGCCAGCGTGCTGATGCAGAGCGCGCGCCGGGTCCAGTCGGAGGAAGCGCGCGGCCATCTGCAGAACGCCCACCACCGCGTGATGTCGATCGCCGCCGTCCAGCGCCAGCTTTCGAGCTCGAGGGGCGGCGTCGTCGAGCTGCGCTCCTACCTGACGCAATTGTGCGAAAGCCTCGGCGCCTCGATGATCGCCGACCCGGAGCGGCTGTCGATCCAGGTGTCGGTCGACGACACCGCCGTCGACGCGGATGTGTCCGTCTCCCTGGGGCTGATCGTCACCGAACTGGTGATCAACGCGCTCAAGCACGCCTTCCCCGACCAGGCAGAGGGCACGATCGCCATCGACTACCGCTCGACCCGCGGCGACTGGACCCTCTCGGTGACCGACGACGGCGTCGGCATGCCGACCGGCGCGGTTGCGCCCAAGGCAGGCCTCGGCAGCGGCATCGTCGAGGCGCTCGCCCGAAACCTGCAGGGCGAAATCGAGCTCAGCAACGCCAGGCCCGGCACTGCGGTGACCATCACCCACCGGGCTGCCGATGATGACCGCAACCCCCTTCCCGCCGCCGCCTAGAACCTCCCTCCTTCCAGCGCGATGTCCCGGTGCGGCTATCGCTCCTTCCCACGTCACTTGAGCAACCGATGAACCAAGGCAAGCATGTCGTCCTCGTGGTCGAAGACAGCCCGATCATCAGGATGGGCGCCGTCGACCTGGTGCTGTCCGCCGGCTATGAAGCGCTGGAGGCCTGCGACGCCGACGAGGCCATCCGCATCCTCGAATCCCGCTCCGACATCGACCTCGTGTTCACCGACGTCCAGATGCCGGGCACGATGGACGGCATAAAACTGTCCCACTACATCCGCGAGCGCTGGCCCCCGGTCAAACTCATCCTCGCCTCCGGCAACGCCATCCTCGAAGAAAGCAGCTTGCCAACCGGCAGCGGGTTCTTCGCCAAGCCCTATCTCGACCACGCCATCACCGAAGCCATGGCGCGGTTGCTGGCCGAGCCGGCTGACGGCGATGCGGTGGTGGTGGCTTAAAGGCGCGGCGGCGCTCGGGCCGAATCGAAAGCGCGACCCCGCTTCTCCCACATTGCGACAGGCGGCCGCGCCGCGGGGCGTTCCCAGCCAATCACGATGTATCGGGCGCGGGCGGAAATGCAGCCCGCCGCACCGCCGCAACAGCTATCCGCCCGGCGCCGCGCCCCCTCCGCCACGCTGCGCGTGGTCGTCCTTGCCCGTAAGCCGAACCCGCCGCCCGCGTCAGCCGCGCCAGACGCCCTGCCTGCGCCAGCATCGCGGCCAGCACGAAGGCCAGAGCCCGGAAACTGGCGGCGAGGCGCTCGGGATGGCTGGCCGCGGATGACGGCGCGGCGTCCGGCGCCGGCGCGCCGGACTCATGCAGCATGCCGATGACGAACCCGCGCGCCTCGGCCTCGGCGAGGCCGAGATATCCGAGCAGGCGGTCGGAGGCGGAGAGGCCGGAGGCGCGGTCGGCCATGGCGGCGAGGCCCAGCAGCAGCGCCAGGATACTCTCCAGCACCTGCCTGTCCCGCTCCACCCCCCTGTTCCACCCCAACCAATCCATCCCCGCCTCCGCACCCGTTCTGGGCGATCGGATGATGCGGGAGGCGCGGGGGGTGGTGGATGGATTTGGGGTGGGAATGTGGGTGGGGAGAGGTAAGGGGTTGAAAAGGTGGGGGAGATTTTTCTGAGGGGCAAAAATAACTGTCTGCGGCCCCACGGTTGCTGGCCGGGCCATCGCACCTCCGCCCGCAGGACGCCTTAGAGACTAAAGATGTGCCGCATCGAGATCGAGACGATGTTCTTGGCAGCGGTGGCGGCAGTAAATCTGGTGTGTCGGTAGTGTGTGCGAGGAGAGTGCGAGGCCACCTTTTCACCGAACGAAGAAGGCAAGGTCGTCTCGACCCATCGTCCACATATGGACGCGCCAGCCCGGCGTCATCCCGCGTGCTCTCGATAGTCTTGCAGCAGAACCCCCTTGACAGCCTGGAGGACGGCGTATGCCACCGTAACGCTCGCTACTGGCGATCGGGCGGCCCATGAGTTGCTCCGGCAGCATAGTGCGCCGGATCGCATTAGGTCACCTAGAACTGATCGCCAAAGCGCAGGCTGAGCGTCGATTGCGCTGAGCCTGCCATCAGCTTTGGCACGACGTCCAGCATCTGCCGCGCCATTCCAGACGATCGCGCTCTCTGATCACCACCTCAACTGATGAACACCGAATAGCCCTCGCCGCTTGCGAGAAAACCTCGAACAGAAGAGCCAAACTTCCAGATCACCACCGGCAGGATGCAACGAGAAAATCGCTCAAGTCCTGGCAAGAGCCTATTCAAACATCGCAATATCAATAACTTCGACAATATTTGCCAAATCGCCTTAATCTGCGGAGAGAACAAATACCATTTGACGACGCACAGCCCACGCGTCTAAGCCTGACCTCCAATACATCAGCAAATTGACTAGTGTGACTCTCGAAACAGAATGCGCCCCTATGGAAGCCAAGCAAGACAAGCCCCAGCGAAAAAGCGGCCCTAGCGGCCCTGCCGAATTGGAAGCCTACGTGGCCACCCTATACTCGATCTTGGGATATAGCGTGAGAACTAACGTCCCCTTGGGTGGACAACAAATAGACGTTCTTGTCGAACGCCACCTCGAGGGTGTCGGAGTGACTCGCATCATTGTCGAATGCAAATATAAAACCAGCGGATCCGTCAGTAATCAAGATGTATTCGACACGATCAACGCATTCGCGACATTGACGCAACCTCATTCGATCTCGCACTGTGTGATAGTTACCAACACTCAATTCTCTCAGCAAGCACAGGTTGCGGCAGCAAACGACAGTCGCTTTAAACTGGTTCAGCTTAATCAACTTGAAGATGATCTCGTCAATATCGCCGACTCTCTGCTAGCGATAAAGAAGGGTTATGAAGCCGAAGGCATATTCCACGAGTTCCTTCCTCAATCGGCCCACGGTCGCCTACCCTACGCAACTGACGACACCCCCATCTCCAATGTTCTGGCATCCATTCTCCAGTGGATAGAAAGTTATGGGGATGGCTTTCTCACTGTCCTTGGTGATTTTGGCGGAGGAAAAACCACGCTATTGCGACGGATAGAATATGAGTTTTCTGTACGATTTCTCGAAAAGAAGACTCGCCATCGCCCCCTATATTTAACATTGAAGGATTATTCATTCTATAACGGCCTTGACGAGTTTGTAGAAAACTCGGTAAGACAGAAATATCAACGCGTATTGCCGAATAAGACCTTTTGGACACTCGCGTCCGAAGGCGGCTTTGTATTTCTACTCGATGGATTTGATGAAATTGTCTCGGGATCGGACAGAGCGGAGCGAAACAATACTTTCTTATCTCTTCATAGAATTATCACGTCCGGCTCCCCAACAGTCCTTACATGCAGACCTGCCTACTTCGTTTCTAACGAGGAACTCAATGGTCTGATTGCCGACGTAAACAAAAAGGACGCTCAAAAACCCCCGACTTTGCCGGGCAAATGGGACGCCAATCTGTTTAATACTCGTGAGACTGGCGTTATTTCGCGCACGGGCGAGTTTCTTTTTAGCAAATATGTCGACAATCGCGAGTTCGAACGACTTCTAAATATCTCAAACACGGTTATTAATTTGGAGGTTTTTAAGCCGACGCAGATCAATGAGTACCTCAACAAATTTAACGACGATTTCCAAATGATGGTTGGCATGAATTCTCTTGAAGTAAAGAACGAAATTGCAAACATATACGACCTAACAGACCTTATGAAGCGGCCTATCATGCTTTCGATGATAAAGGACACGATACTTAAAGGGCAGATTGATATTCGTAAGAGTAACGTAATCGGAGGCGCCTACTCTCTATACGAGACATATACAGGCATCAATCTGAAGCGGGATTGGGGCAAAGGTAAGGGCAGAAAGCTGCTCAATGAAAATCAGCGACGCGAGTATGCGCAGTTGATTGCCATGGCGATTTTCAAGTCTGGCTCACCAGAAGTCGAGTATGAGGATATCCTGGAGTTATCTAAGCTATCCTTGCATGGTCCAAATCCAATATCCCTTGAGCTGAATGCCCATACCGCTGAAACAGTCGCATCTGACATTCAAGTGACAACCTTCTTGTCGCGCAACGGCTCTTCGTTCCGCTTTGCACATCGATCCTTTATGGAGTTTTTTGTCGCAAGAGCTATCGTTGACAAATTCGATAATAACCGCGCCTTGGTGGCTCTTTTAGGTGAAGCCTATTCGCGCGAGATTTTGGCTTTCGTTGGCGAGGCAATTTCAGTCCAGCCCTCGCATCTCTCAAGAATGCTGGAGATTTTCCGACGAGAGTCAAATTCAGCAAAGGCTAAGTACGATACGGGACCCGTTGTGAGAAGGAATGTGGTTGGGATCTTGATCTGCGCTATAGGCGACATTGATCAGGATTTCTTCTCCGGTGGCAAGCTGTGGGAAGTGTCATTTCGAAAGAGGTTGGTGTCGGGGCTCTCCATACGTAATGCAATGTGGGATTACTGTGGCTGGCAGGATGTTGGTTTCTCGCGTTCGTCCGTAAGCCAGAGTGTGTTCACTGGCTGGCGTGTTGAGGGAGGCGACTGGTTGGACGTAAACGTTCAAGCAAAGTTTTCTGATTGCCACTTCGAGAATGTTAACTTCGACAATTGCTCAATCGCGATTTCTGGACAAAGAACGGTGTTTCAAGCGTGTCGCTTCAAATTCGGTGCAATGACGCTTAGAGGCGAGTATCAATTGGATTCATGTGAATTTAGAGCTGTTTCGGTGTCGATGGATGGGATGGCCGGAGCGATTTCGAGACTTACCGGATGCAAGTTTAGTAGTTGCGAGATCTCGGATGCAAGCGGGCCACAAGCGCGGCCATTGCTAATCGATCGTTGCAGTTTTGAAGATTGCAAATTCCTTGGTTTTAGCCCGAGTAGCACCTTCGTTGAGCGATTGCTGTACGAGAATGAGGTTTTCTCCAAAGGGCTGCAGGTTGGCGAAGAACGTAGAATAGTCATGACCGGCTCCACCGGTATTATCTTTGTGGATGAGTTTGATGATAGAATAAAAATAGGCAAACGTGGGTTCAGGTTTGTTGGCGATATTGCATTAGTGGCGCAAAGGATAATGTTATCCAATCAGAAGCATAGAATTGCGTTTGTTAAGGCGATTAGAACGCGTCTAAAGCGGCATCCGGAGGTTCTGACAAGACTTGTGGCTACGCACACACCGATATTCAAGATACCCGAGGCCATTGTAGCTGCGTCAGCTGTTGTGAGTTCCGGCTAATTGCGTCTGGCGAAGAGTGGTTTTCTCGCCTAACGGAGAGAGCCAATGTTGCCCATCACCCCTGTAAACCGCATCACCCAGTTCTTCTCCCAGGTCGCGCCCCCATCCGCCGACATCGACTGTTCCCAGACCGGGCTGTCGCCCGCCGTCCAGTCGAACCTGACCTTGACCGGCACGCCGCCCTCGACATCGTCGCCGACGAACGTGCCGTGGCCGCCTTCGAAGCGGCCGATGGTGGGTGGGAAGAGGCGGGCGAGCACGGTGGAGCGCGTCACCTTCTCCCCTTGTGGGAGAAGGTGGATCGGCGCGCAGCGTCGAGACGGATGAGGGGTGTTGCGAGGAATGCGATGCTGAAGATTGGCCGTCGCCAAGCGTCGCCGCTTCCGCGAAATCGCCGCCGTCTCACTCCGTCCAGCACCCCTCATCCGTCGCCTTTTCTCGGACTTGGCATTCGCCAACTCCGAGGGCGACACCTTCTCCCACAAGGGGAGAAGGGGAGGTCGCGCCAAGTCCGGCCCTCCGCTATGGCTCCGGCCGTTCGACACCTTTCGTCATGCCACTGGCATGACGACTTCGCCTTCGGCGAACCGGTGTCTCACCCTCTCAAACCGCATCACCCAGTTCTTCTCCCACGTTTCTCCCCCATCCGCCGACATTGACTGTTCCCACACCGGGCTGTCGCCCGCCGTCCAGTCGAAGCGGACTTTCACCGATACGCCGCCCTCGACATCGTCGCCGAAGAACGTGCCGTGGGCGCCTTCGAAGCGCCCGATGGTGGGTGGGAAGAGGCGGTTTGTGTTGCTGTCGCTCCAGTAGATCGACCAGAGTTGCGTCGCGGGATCGTAGAGGCGGAGCGTCATGCCGGTGAAGGCTTTTTCCGGGATGAACATCTGGTCGAGATTGCCGCCGTGAGCGACCGGTTCGCGCAGCGAATCGACCGTGCCTGTGGCGCGAACGAAGGCCGGCGAACGCCGGGGCGCTTCCGGAGGCAGCGGGGCCCCCGGCCAGCCGGGCAGCAGCGGCATGACTTTTTCGACCTTTGAGGTGGCCGGGAAGATGTCCCAGTCGGTTGAGCTCTTGAACCGCGCGCGCAGCCGCTCATTGGTGATGCGCCACTCGCCAATCAGGAAATCGAAATCGCCAAAGCCTTGCATGATGTCCTCCCTCGGATGCGGCTTCATACGACAGGGCTGCTGACAGGGGAGTGTCAGCAGAGGCGGTCTCCGCCGGGAGGGGATGGCGAGGACCCCTCCCTTCGTCATCCTGGGGCGGAGCAGGCCGAAGGCCGTCGCGGAGACCCCAGGATCCATGCCGTGACATGGCGGACGGGCGCGGGTGGGGAGGTCAGCCTGGACCGGAGTGCCCGTCACAGCGGTCACGGCATGGATCCCAGGGTCGCACTCGGCTTCGCCTCGCTTGCCCTAGGATGACGAAAGACAGGGGGCCCGCCATCTGCGCAACCGATCCGCCGGCTGGACGTTTGCCAGCGAGGTCGCTGTCAGCGACGGAGTCGCCCCGGGCGACGCAGGTCGCCTTGAGCGGCTGGACGAAGAAGGAGCATCACGATGAAACGCATCATTCTGTCGGCCATGGCGCTGACGATCGCGGCGACCGTGCCGGGGCTGGCGCAGACCTATCGGGTGGAGCGGCGGGACGCGAACCAGGCGTACCGGATCGAGCGCGGGGCGGCTGAAGGCGAGCTGACGCCGGGCGAGCTGAAGGCGCTGCGATGGCAGCAGGGGCGCATCGACTGGGCGCAGCGGCGCGCGGCGCGCGACGGCGTGATCACGCGCAAGGAGGCGCGGCGGCTTGAGCAGCTGCAGGACCGCGCCTCGCAGGTGATCCGGCGCAAGACGCATAACGGCCGCGGCGTCTGGTAACCCCCGCGCAAGCGACGCGGCGCAGGATGGCGGCCCCACGGGAGGAGACGCCGCCATGCGCTTTTCAGCCTTCGCCGCTTTCGCCATCGTCCTGCTCGGCGCCGTCCTGCCGGCGCCGGCCGCGGCCGAGGATGGCATGACCTTCTACATCCGCAACCACAGCACGCGCGCCGTGGCGCTGGAATTCCACGTCCAGGGCTCGGCGAAAGTCTGGCCCGGCGACGGCGAGGTCTACCTGATCGAGCCGACGATGAAGAAATCGCAGATGATCGACTGCCTCCAGGGCGAGAACATCTGCTACGGCGCCTGGCTCAACGGCAACGACCGCATCACCTGGGGCGCCGGACCCGACCACGACCAGCCCTGCCAGGACTGCTGCGCGCTGTGTGTCTGGAAAACCACCACGACGATCGACATCGGGCAGCAATAGGGAGAGCGCAGCGAGCGCAACCCGAACCCGCCGGGTTCGCAAGGGCGACCGCCCGCCGGCCGGCCAGGCCGCCCCATCGGAGCGGCGCGCAGAGCGCGCTCGCGTGAGATCAACCCGAACCCGCCGGGTTCGCAAGGGCGACCGCCCGCCGGCCGGCCAGGCCGCCCCATCGGAGCGGCAAGCAGAGCGCGCTCGCGTGAGATATTAAGATTGGCGCACCCGACAGGATTCGAACCTGTGACCTCTGCCTTCGGAGGGCAGCGCTCTATCCAGCTGAGCTACGGGTGCAAGCCGTGCGAACGCGAATCCGGAAATGCCCGGCGCGGTCCGTCCGATCTCATAGACGATGCGCGCGGCCGCTTCAACGGCGATTTCGGCGGAGCCAAACTGCGCCGCCGGCCGGCGCGGTTAATGCGACAGCAATCAATCCGGTCTAACTTTCCGCAACGACACGGCGGACACACCGCCAAACCGAGACGTGGAGCCGCCGCGACATGTTGCACAATCCGAACGATGCCTCGCTCGTCTCGCTGGCGCAGGCGATCGGCTCGATCAGCGAGCTGGTCGAGGGGCAGCGCGAGCGCATCCGGCTGCTGGAGGCCGTGGTCGACAATTTTCCCGGCGGCATCTCGCTGTTCGACGCCAACCTGAACATGGTGCTCTGCAACGCCCGGCAGCGCGTCATGCTCGATTATCCAGACGAGCTGATGGCCGGGGGCTATCCGTCGATGGAGGATCTGTTCCGGTTCAACGCCAGGCGGGGCGAGTATGGCCCGGGCGACGTCGAGACGATCGTCGCGCGCAAGATGGACCTGGCCCGCCAGCGCGAGCCGCATGTCTTCGAGCGCACGCGGCCAAACGGCGCGGTGCTGGAGGTGCGCGGCATGCCGATCGCGGGCGGCGGCTTCGTCACCACCTATCTCGACGTCACCGAGCAACGCCGCGCCCAGCAGATGATCGCGCACATGGCGCATCACGACGCGCTGACCAGCCTGCCCAACCGCACGCTGTTTCGCGACCGGCTCGAGCAGGCCGTGGCGCTGGCCGCCCGCGGGGCGGTGATGGCGGTGCATTATCTCGACATCGACGGCTTCAAGCCGGTCAACGACCGCCTCGGCCACAAGGCGGGCGACGAACTGCTGGTCGCGATCTCGGAGCGGCTGCTCGGCACCGTGCGCAAGCATGACACGGTCGCAAGGCTCGGCGGCGACGAGTTCGCCATCGTCCAGACCGGCATCCGCGAGACGGCGGACGCGGAGAGCCTGGCCAACCGGGTTCTCGGTACTGTCGCCACGCCGTTCAAGGTCGCCGGTGTCGAAGTATCGATCGGCATCAGCATCGGCATCTCGGTTGGGCCCGGCGACAGCATCGAGGCCGAGGAATTGCTGCGCAAGGCCGACGCCGCGATGTACGCGAGCAAGTCGGCCGGACGCTCGCGCTACAGTTTCTACGACATCCGCCGCGCGGCCTAACCTCCCCTGACGGCTATTTGTCGACCCCGCCCCAGATCGCTTCGGCGGTCCTGACGACGAGATCGAGCTTGCGGCGCTGGTCGTCGACCGTGATCTTGTTGCCTTCCTCGGTCGAGGCGAAGCCGCATTGCGGCGCGATGCCGAGCTGGTCGATGTCGGCGAATTTCGCCGCCGCCTCAAACTTGCGCTTCAGGTCGTCGAGCTTCTCCAGATCGCCGGTCTTGGTGGTGATGAAGCCCGGCAGCACGCGCTTCTTGCCCTTCGGCAGCAGCCGCAGCGGCTCCAGCCCGCCGGCGCGGTCGGTGTCGTATTCCATGAAGAAGACATCGACGCCGGTCTGGTTGAAGATCGCGTCGGCCGCCGGATCGTAGGCGCCTTCAGCCGCATAGGTCGAGACGAAATTGCCGCGGCACATGTGCATGCCGATCAGCATGTCGGCTGGCCGGTCCTTGATCGCCTCGTGCATCATCCAGGCATAGCGCTCGATCAGCCAGTCCGGATCCTCGCCATCCGCCTGCTTGGCGGCGCGGTGCTTCGGGTCGCAGAGATAGGCGAAGAAGATGTCGTCCATCTGCAGATAGCGGCAGCCGGCGTCGTAGAAGGCCTGCACCGCCTTGGCGTAGGTCTTCGCCAGGTCGGTGAACAGCGCCTCGCGGTCGTCGCGATATTCCTTCGGATGGATGTCCGCCTTCGCCACCCGGAAGTGGCAGCAGGATGGGCCAGGAATCGAGATCTTCGGCGTCACCTTGGTGACCGAGGCGAGGAATTTGTAGTGCTCGAGCATCGGATGGTCATCCGGGAAATCGAGCTTCTCCTTGATGGTCGGGAACATCGGCCGCAGCTTGACGCCGTGGAACTGCACGCCCTCGTCGCGCTCCTCCATCTCCAGCCCGGTCAGCTTGCCCATGAAGTCGTAGTGCCAGAACGAGCGGCGGATCTCGCCGTCGGTCACCGCCAGCAAGCCGGCCTCTTCCTGCAGCTTGACCACGTCACGGATCGCCTCGTCTTCGACCCAGGCGAGTTCCTCGGGCGCCGTCTTGTGGTCCTGGTAATGCAGCTTGCGCGCATTCTTGACCGAATCGGGACGCAACAGGCTGCCGACGTGATCGGCGCGATAGGGTGGTGTGGGCATATGTCCTCCGGAACCTCAGGCAGCGTGGTGGGATCTGTGAACGAGCCGGCCGGAAACAGCTACTGAAATCTGGCAAGCCGGCCGATAGAGTCGTATCGTGCCCCGGCTGGAAATCACGAGCCTAAAGGCGCAGAACATCCCCATTCACAAATCAGTTCTTTTGTATAACAATCGACCACCTGATCAGGCAATCCATGGGAGGAAAATGACATGACCAGACTGACACGAATGCTGCTCGGCGCGACGGTCGCGCTTGGCACGATTACCGGAGCGGCCTACGCACAGGACGCAACGCTGAAATTCCACCAGATGCTGCCGCCGCAGGCCACCATCCCGGCCAAGGCGATCAAGCCCTGGATCGAGAAGGTGACGAAGGAGTCGGGCGGGCGCATCAAGATCGACCAGTTCGACGCGATGGCGCTCGGCGGCAAGCCGCCGGAGCTGATCGACCAGGCCAAGGACGGCGTCGTCGACATCATCTGGACGGTCATCGGCTATACGCCGGGCCGCTTCCCCTCGACAGAGGCGTTCGAACTGCCATTCATGATGACGACAGGCGAAGCAACATCTCGCGCGATCCAGGAATATTGCGAAAAGCACTGCATGGACGAGTTCAAGGATGTGAAGGTCATCGCCTGGCACACCCACGGCCCCGGCCTCATCCACTCCAAGAATCCGGTCAACAAGCTGGAGGACATGAAGGGGCTGAAGATCCGCGGCGGCTCGCGCGTCATCAACCAGATGCTGGAGAAGCTGGGTTCGACCCCGGTCGGCATGCCGGTTCCGGCGGTGTCCGAAGCTCTTTCCAAGGGCGTCATCGATGCGACGACGATCCCGTGGGAAGTCACGCCGTCGCTGAAGGTCAGCGAACTGGTGAAGAACCACACCACCTTCTCCGGAAAGAACGGCCTCTACACGCAGACCTTCGTCGTGGCGATGAACAAGGCTTCCTACGACGCGCTGCCGGATGATCTGAAGAAGGTTATCGACGACAATTCCGGTATCGAGACGGCAGCCTTCTTCGGCAGCGTCATGGACGCAGGCGACATCGCCGGCAAGGCGATTGCGGAAAAGCTCGGCAACAACATCGTTGCGCTCGACGAGGCCGAAACGCAGCGCTGGAAGGATGCAGCCGCCCCCATCGTCGAAGGCTGGGAAGCCGAAATGACGGGCAAGGGCAAGGACGGCAAGGCGCTCGTCACCGAAGCCCGCGCGCTGATCGAGAAGCACTCCGCCGGTATGTAAGTCGGCCCACCAATTGGCAGAAAACTGAGAACCGGCCGCGTCTTGCGCGGCCGGTTTTCGTTTGAGCCGGTCACTCGCGGTCGAGCACGTCGCGTACTTTTTCCGCGAGCTGGGCGATGGTGAAAGGCTTGGCAATGAAATGGACGCCGTGGTCGAGCACGCCGTTGTGCACGACCGCGTTGCGGGTGAACCCCGTCGTGAACAGCACCTTCAGATCAGGCCGCAGCTTTGCGGCGAGGTCGGCCAACTTGCGGCCGTTCGTTTCGGGCATGACGATGTCGGTGAAAAGCAGCTTCACCTCGGGGTGCCGCTCGAGCAGAGCGAGCGCCGGCACAGCTCCTTCGGCCTGCAGCACGGTGTATCCGAGTTCGCCGAGCGCTGCGACCGTGAGCGACCGAACACGGACGTCGTCCTCGACCACCAGAATCGTCTCGTCGGGTCTGCCTGCGGTGTCGCCGACGCGCACGGGCGCCGATGCGATCTGCTCCTCGCCGAAATGGCGCGGCAGATAGATCTTGACCGTCGTGCCCTGGCCGGGCTCGGAATAGATCTTCACGTGGCCGCCGCTCTGCTTGACGAAGCCGAAGACCTGGGACAGGCCGAGGCCGGTGCCCTTGTCGACGGCTTTCGTGGTGAAGAACGGATCGAACGCCTTGGCGACGATTTCGCGCTGCATGCCGGTTCCGGTGTCGGTGACGGCCACCATGACATACTGGCCGGCGGGCACGCCGGAATGCCGTGACGCGTAATCGTCGTCGAGGTGGCAGTTCGCCGTCTCGATCGTCAGCCTGCCGCCGTCCGGCATGGCGTCGCGGCCGTTGACCGCGAGGTTCAGCACCGCATTCTCCAGTTGACTCTGGTCGGCGTGAGCCCGCCATAGCCCGCCGGCGAGAACCGTTTCGATCTGCACCGTCTCGCCCAATGTCCGGCCAAGCAGTTCCGACATGTCGGCGATCAGCCGGTTGGCGTCGAGGGTCTGGGGCGCGAGCGGCTGCTGGCGCGAGAAGGCGAGCAACCGCTGCGTCAGGCTGGCCGCGCGGTTGGCCGCGTCCATCGCCGCGTCGACGAGTTTCTGCAGATCGGTCTCGCCGCGCGCCACCTTCCGCTGGATGAGGTTCATCGCGCTGATGATGACCGCCAGCATGTTGTTGAAGTCATGCGCGATGCCGCCGGTGAGTTGCCCGACGGCCTCCATCTTCTGCATCTGGCGAATCTGCCGCTCGGCCTCTTCCTTCTGCGTCATTTCTCGCGAGAGGCTCTCGTTGGTGGCCGCAAGCTGATCATGGGCGGCAATGATTTCCAACATGCGCCGGCGAGATCCCGCGATGCTCATGGCGGCGACAGCGATCAGGGCGAGCAGCGCAAACAGCGAACCGATACTGAGCCAGCGGCTCGCCGACAGCGACGATTGCAACCGCGCCGCAACGACCTCGCTCTCGGTGCGCCGCATGTCGTCGATACTGACGCGCAGCCCGTCCATGAGCCTCTTGCCCTCGCCGCTGCGGACCAAGGAGATCGCATCCGTCGACCGGTCGGTGCGATACAGCATGATCGCGGCGTCGATCTCGTTCAGCTTGGCTTTCACCAGCTCTTCGAGCGTTGCGAACCGGATTGCCTGCTGGCGATCAGGCCCGACGCGACTGCGGATCAAGTCCATCGCGCCTGTCAGCCTTTGCCGGGCTGAAGAGAGAGGCTCAAGATAGGCCTCGTCTCCGGTCAGCAAGTAGCCGCGCTGACCGGTCTCGGCGTCCTGCAGCAGCGACAACACTTCGGTCAGGTTGCGCTCGAACTGCGACGCGGCCATCATCGCGTCCTGGTCGCGCTTCTGACCTTCGATCAGCCACGCACGCGCACCGATGATGATTGCAAGCACGGCGAAGCCGGCAAGCAGCGGCAGCATCTGCATCCAGAACGCCTTGCGGACGCGTGACTTCATCTACAACCGCCGCTCTCGACCCTACGCCGCGCGCACGGCGGCAATGAACTGGTATTTTCGCTTCGAACGAAACGCAAGAACGGCCTTACGATACGCTGCGGCAAGTGCAGGTCCAGAGGGCGTTTTGCCCGACGGATCTGCGAACCGCATTGCCGCGCGGGCCGATCCTGCCTATCCATCGGTTTCGATACTCACGGAGCAGCCGCGATGAAACGTTCGGACATCAACCGGATCATCCGGGACAGCGACGCCTTCATGCGCGCCAACGGGCAGATCCTGCCGCCTTTCGCCTACTGGACGCCAGACGAGATGCGCGCCAGACGCGGCGAGATCGGCGGCATCGTCGAGCGCCGGCTGGGCTGGGACATCACCGACTACGGCAAGGGCGATTTCGCCAAGCGCGGCCTGTTCCTGTTCACGGCGCGCAATGGCGACGCGGCGGATCTCCGTAAGGGCCGTGGCGTGCTCTACGCGGAGAAGATCATGATCTCGCGCCGCGACCAGGTCGCGCCGATGCACCGCCATGACGTCAAGGCCGAGGACATCATCAATCGCGGCGGCGGGACACTGGCGCTGAAGCTCTACGCATCAGGCCCCGACGGGCTGATCGACCGCGGCGTCGACGTGAGTGTGCCGACCGACGGGATCATGCGCACCTTGGCGGCGGGCGACATCCTGCGGCTGGGGCCCGGCGAGAGCGTGACGCTGCTGCCCGGCGTCTGGCACGCCTTCTGGGGCGAGGAGCAGGACGTGCTGATCGGGGAGGTGTCGACGGTCAATGACGACCTGACCGACAATGTCTTCGCCGAGCCGATCAGCCGGTTTTCCAAGATCGAGGAAGACGAACCGCCGCTGCATCTGCTCGTCTCCGACTACGACACATGGCTTGCCTGAGCGGCATGGACACGAAAGCGCTCGCCGCCGAGATTGTAAGCCGCGCGAGCGGCGTCGACCGGCTGGTCGTAGCGATCGCCGGTGCGCCAGGCTCCGGGAAATCGACGTTCGCCGAGACACTGCGGGAGACGATCGCAGATGCCGGTGAAACGGTTGCCGTGGTGCCGATGGATGGGTTCCATTTTGACAATCGGGTTTTGCAGGCGCGCGATTTGCTGCCACGCAAAGGAGCGCCGGAGACGTTCGACGTCGCCGGATTTGGCCATCTGCTTGGCCGCATCGTCGCGCGTGAGACCGACATCGCCATCCCTGTCTTCGACCGCTCGATAGAGATCGCGCGGGCCGGCGCGGCGATCATCCCCGCAGAGACACGGATCATTCTCGTCGAGGGCAATTACCTGCTGCTGGACGAGCAGCCATGGACGCGGCTTGCGCCGCTGTTCGACTTGACGGTCTGGCTCGATGTGGAGGTCGAGGAGCTGGAACGCCGGCTGATCCGGCGCTGGCTGAAGCATGGCTTCGCCGGTGGGGCGGCGCGCCAGAAGGCCATGTCCAACGACATTCCCAATGCGCAACGTGTCGCGTCGGGCAGCCGGCCGGCGGATTTCGTCATCGCCAACGGATAGTCAGTCCGTCCCGCCAAGATTCCAGCCGCGGCCGCGCGCGCCCATCATTTCGTGGCCGTCGGCGGTCACTGCGATCGTGTCTTCCAGCTTGATGAAGCCGCGCGATGGATGCAGCATCGTCGTTTCGACCGAGAGGACCATGCCTGCTTGCAGCGGCACGTCGGCGTCGACGCCTTCATAGGCGACCGGATGATTGGTCATCAGGAACGGCGCCTCGTGGCTGATCAGGCCCATGCCGTGGGCGAAGAAATCGGTATAGGAGGCGACCTTCGACGCCTTCAGCACCTGCTCCGCATGCGCGATGAAGTCGCCGCCGCGCGCGCCCGGCCGGATCTGCGTGAATGCGGCCTGTTGCACGGCTTCGATTTCCGCCAACAGGTCCTGCAGCTCGGAATCCGGTTCGCCGAGCACCGCCATGCGGCAGAGATCGCCGATATAGCCGTGATAATTGCCGCCCGAATCGAGCGACATCACCTCGCCCTTGCGCCATGTCTCAGGCGAAACGGCGCGGTTGTGGCTGGAGCCCAGCGTCAGCAGCGCATATTCGAAAGTCAGGCCGCGATTGGTCTCCTCGCGGCGCAGACGCTCGACGATGTCGGACTTCGATGAGCCCTCGCGCTGGCTGGCGAAGGTGGCGAGCATGGAATCGGTGATCAGTTCGGAGGCGAGGCGCAGCTGCGCCAGTTCCGCCGGGGTCTTGATCATCCGCAGCCGCTCCAGCATGTGCGTCGCGTCGACGAGCGTCGGGTCGCCGAGTTCGGCCTGCAGCGCCGCCCAGGCATCGTGCGGCACGAAGCCGGGCTCCAGCCCGATGCGCGCCTTGTCGAGGCCGATGCTCTTCAGATGCGCGGCGGCCTGTTTCGCGGCGTCGACCGAGCCCCAGCAATTGGCGAAAACGGTTGGCGTCCAGAACGGGTTGACCTGCTGCTCATGGCCTTCCATCCGGTTGCCGACATAGGCGGCGCGGTCCGGCGCGCCCTTGGTGTAGATCACCACCGGCAGATAGCGGCTGTGGCCGATCGCATCCATCGCGTGGAAGAAGATGTAGCGGTAGCCGCCGAGCAGATATTGAACGTTGTGCTTCGACGTGGCGAGCAGCACGTCGATGCCGGCCTCGTCCATCAGCCGGTCGAGCTTGTCGCGGTCGAACGGCGCGCCGGCCGTTTGCGGCTTCGCGGGCGATACGGTCATGGCTTCCTCCCAGTCTCGTGGGCCGGATTTCTAGCGTGAACTTTCGGGAAAGGGAACTGATCCAACCAGATTCTGCTGAGACCGGCAGATTTGCGACGAACGGATTGTACTCAAAGGGTTGGCTTTCGCGCCTCGATGGCTAACATGGTAGCAATCGTGCCAGAAAACGGCACACACAAAGGGAGGTTCATCGATGAAATACACCGTATCGCGGCTCGCGGCCGCCGGTGCACTTGCATTCTCGCTCGCAGTTCCGGGCGCGTCAGCACGTGCGGACGAGTTCATCAACGTGCTCGCTGGCGGCACATCCGGCGTCTATTACCCGTTGGGCGCCGCACTGGCCAACATCTATGGCGCCAAGATCGAGGGTGCGCGCACCCAGGTTCAGGCGACCAAGGCTTCGGTCGAAAATCTCAACCTGCTGCAGCAGGGCAAGGGCGAGATCGCCTTTGCACTCGGCGATTCGGTCAAGTTCGCCTGGGAAGGCAATACGGATGCCGGCTATCCGGGCAAGCTGGACAAGCTGCGCGGCATCGCGGCGATCTACCCGAACTACATCCAGATCGTCGCGTCCGCCGAGTCCGGCATCAAGTCGCTGGCGGATCTGAAGGGCAAGAGCCTCTCCGTCGGCGCGCCGAAATCGGGTACCGAACTCAACGCCCGCGCCATCCTGACCGCAGCCGGAATGAAATATGAGGATCTCGGCAAGACCGAGTATCTGCCGTTCGGCGAATCCGTCGAGCTGATCAAGAACCGGCAGCTCGATGCAACGCTGCAATCGGCCGGGCTTGGCGTCGGCTCGATCAAGGACCTTGCCTCGTCGGTGGCGATCACCGTCGTCGCGGTGCCCAAGGCCGATGTCGAGAAGATCGGCGCCCCCTACCTCGCGGTCACCATTCCCGCCGGCACCTACCAAGGCCAGGACGCGGACGTCGAGACGGCGGCCGTGGGCAATTTCCTGATCACGCATGACGGCGTCTCGGACGAGATGGCCTACCAGATGACCAAGCAGCTGTTCGAGAACCTGCCCGACATGGTCGCCGCGCACAATGCGGCCAAGGCGATCGACATGAAGAAGGCGCTGGACGGCATGCCGGTGCCGCTGCACCCCGGCGCCGAGCGCTACTACAAGGAAAATGGCCTGATGTAGGGTCAGACCGGGACCGGCCCGCGACAAGCGGCCGGTCCCTCATCCGCATGTCTTCTTCCCGCACGGAGCCTGTCCGATGACCTCGGTTGCTTCCAATGAAGCCGTCCCACCGGCGGTCGACATGCACGATCCTCTCGGCGCGGGCTTTCCGGCGACACGCGAAGGCCGCGTGCTGTTCTGGATCGCCGTCGTCTTCTCGCTCTACCAGATCGCGACAGCCGCTCATCTCATCAATCTGAACAGCCAGGTCACGCGCGCCTTCCATGTCGGCTTTCTCATGCTGCTGGCCTTTCCGCTGGCGGCGGCCGCGCGCGACAAGCCGGTCGCCTGGCGCGCCACCGCCTGGTGTCTCGCCGCGCTCGGCGTTTTCGTCGCGCTCTATCAGTGGTGGGAATACAACGGGCTGATCCTGCGCTCCGGCGACCTGATGCAGCGCGACATCCTGGTCGGCTGCCTGGCTCTGGTTCTGGTCTTTGCCGCCGCGTGGGTCGCGATGGGACCGGCGCTGCCGATCATCTCGGGCCTCTTCCTCGGCTACTGCCTGTTCGGCGAATATCTGCCGCGCCCCTTCGACCATCGCGGCTATGACCTATCCCAAGTCATCGACCACATGGCGTTCGGCACCGAGGGCATCTACGGCATCCCGATCTACGTTTCGTCGACCTACATCTTCCTGTTCATCCTGTTTGGCTCCTTCCTCGAGAAGGCCGGCATGATCAAACTGTTCACCGACGTCTCGCTTGGCCTCGTTGGGCATGCGCGCGGCGGCGCGGCCAAGGTGTCGGTCATCTCGTCGGGCCTCATGGGAACGATCTCCGGCTCCGGCGTCGCCAATGTGGTGACCACGGGCCAGTTCACCATTCCGCTGATGAAGAAGTTCGGCTACCGGGCGGCCTTTGCCGGCGGCGTCGAGGCGACGGCGTCGATGGGCGGGCAGATCATGCCGCCGGTGATGGGCGCGGTCGCCTTCATCATGGCCGAGACGCTGGGCATCGAATATTACGAGGTCGTCAAGGCGGCGCTCATCCCGGCGATCCTCTATTTCGCCTCGGCCTTCTGGATGGTGCATCTGGAGGCCGGCAAGTTCAACCTGATGGGGCTGAAGAAGTCGGAATTGCCGTCGGCGCTCGGCGCGCTGAAGGCGGGCTGGTATCTGATCCTGCCGCTCGCCGTCCTCGTCTGGCTGCTGTTCTCCGGCTACACGCCGCTCTTCGCCGGCACCGTCGGCCTCGCCCTGACCGTGCTGCTCATTCTCGGCGCGACCGTCGCGCTCGGCCTGCCGAATCAGATCGTGCGCACGATCTTCTGGATCGGCCTCGGCCTCGTGGCAGCGAGCTTCTTCGAATATGGCATCGGCGCGATCATGGCGGCGGTGATCGTGCTGGTCGTCGCCAACCTGTTCATCGCGGGCGGCCGCGACACGCTGATCGCCTGCCGGGACTCGCTTGCCGATGGCGCCCGCAATGCGCTTCCCGTGGCGGTCGCCTGCGCGGTCGTCGGGGTCATCGTCGGCACGATGACCCTGACTGGCGTCGCCAACACGTTCGGCCAGTTCATCGTCTCGGTCGGCGAGAACTCGCTGTTCCTGTCGCTGGTGCTGACGATGGTGACCTGCATCTTCCTCGGCATGGGCATCCCGACCATTCCGAACTACATCATCACCTCGTCGATCGCGGGACCCGCCCTGCTCGACCTCGGCGTGCCGCTGATCGTCAGCCACATGTTCGTGTTCTATTTCGGCATCCTCGCGGACCTCACTCCTCCGGTTGCGCTCGCCTGTTTCGCCGCTGCTCCGATCGCCAAGGAGAGCGGCTTCAAAATCTCTCTTGAGGCGATCAAAGTCGCCGCTGCCGGCTTCGTCATCCCGTTCATGGCGGTCTACACGCCGGCGCTCATGCTGCAGGATGGCGGCGCCCTGGCGGCTGCAATCGGCTACTGGCCGGCCGTGGCCTACATCGTCTTCAAGACGGCGCTCGCCATCGCGCTGTGGGGCGTGGCGGTGATCGGGTTCCTGAGGGTGCGGCTGGCGCTGTGGGAGCGTGCCCTGGCGGCTGCGGCTGCCTTTACGCTGGTCGCGGCCCTGCCGGTGACGGATGAGATCGGCTTTGCGCTGGCGGTGCTGTTCTTCGGCCAGCATTGGTGGCGGTCGCGAGCCAACGTCGCGCGGGCATGAGCATCTGCCTCATCGCAGGCGGCAAGGCGGTGGTTTTCGCCGCGGCTGCGTTCACGCTGTCGTGGACGCACTCGGTGGAGAAGACGCGCTGGGCAGAGGACTGGCGGCTGACCTCATCCGGCCTCGAACTGGTCGAGGCACGCATCGAAGGGTCGGGCGCCGGCATGGAAGTCCCGGACGGCGCGGTGCTCAAGGATGGCCGGTGGACCTATGCGCCAAAACTGCCGGTGCTGAAGTCGCTGCTGCTGGCGCAATCAGGGGCGACGGGCGATGGCTGGGCATTGTGCGCCGACGGCAAGTGCCGGACGGTCGGCGTCACGCCGGACGAACCGGCGGAAATCAGGGCGTGCCGCGACGGCGACGCGCCCTTTGGCGACGATCAGTGAAACGTGGCGCGTGCCTCGAAGGACGCACCTCCGCGACGGGCGCAAGCAGGGCCCGGACCGCGCATGTAGTGGCGCTCGGGCCGATAGCTTGGCGCAACAAACTCACGGATCGCCACAGCATAGTGGCTGATGGTTGACCAGAACGACATCTTACCCAGTCCCTGTAATCGGAATGTCCCTTCCGAATGCGCGCACCATAGCGGTCGAACGTGAATAGCCGGTGAATCCCGCGTTTAACCTGTCGTCAGAAATCGCCTAAACTTGACCGCTTCGCGAAAAAAATGCGGCGAATTCCGGCCTTTGGCGGCAGTGGCGTTCGCAGGACGGCGCGCGTGGCGAAAACGCAACACTTTTGATGCGGAACCCGCCCAACCAAATGGCGTTCACCTTGCAGGCCGGTCAAGTCCGGCTCGACAGGACAACGCAGTCCTTGCCTCACGGAAAACCGAAACAGGAAGGGCCAGGAAAATGGGCTTGTTTTCGAAAGACATCAAAACGATGGACGACCTGTTCGTCCACACGCTGCAGGACATCTACTACGCCGAAAAGCAGATCGTGAAGAACCTGCCGAAAATGGCGAAGAAGGCGACCGATCCCGAGTTGAAGAAGGGCTTCGAGATGCATCTCGAAGAGACCAAGGTTCATGTCGAGCGCCTGGAGCAGGTGTTTGAAATGCACGGCGCCAAGGCGAAGGCGGTCAACTGCCCCGCCATCGACGGCATCCTCGAGGAAGCTGACGAAATCGCCGGCGAAATCGCCGACGACCAGGTCCTCGACGCCGCGCTTGTGGCTGCCGCGCAGGCGGTCGAACATTACGAGATCACGCGCTACGGCACGCTGGTGGCCTGGGCCAAGCAGCTCGGCCGGCCGGATTGCGCGGCGGTCCTTGAGAAGACCCTCAAGGAAGAGCTCGCAACCGACAAGAAGCTGACCGGCCTTGCCAACAAGAAGATCAACCTTCAGGCGGCCGAATAGTCTGTAACCATGGACGAGGCCGGTCCGCTTGGGCCGGCCTCTTCATGTCAGGCATTGCCAATCAGCACGCCCGCAGCGAAGACCAGCCCGCCGCCAAGCACGACCTGGAACGCTGCCCGCAGGAACGGCGTGTCCATGTAGCGGTTCTGGATGAACGCGATCGCCCACAGTTCGACGAACACGACCACCGCTGCGACCGTCGTCGCCGTCCAGAAATCCGGGATCAGATAGGGCAGGGCATGACCGAGCCCGCCGAGCGCCGTCATGATTCCGGAGGCCAGGCCGCGTTTCAGCGGCGAGCCGCGTCCCGACAGCTTGCCGTCGTCATGCGCAGCCTCGGTGAATCCCATCGAGATGCCCGCGCCGATCGACGCGGACAATCCGACAAGGAAAGTCTGCCAGGTGTCGCCAGTGGCGAAGGCCGCGGCGAAGATTGGCGCCAGCGTCGAGACCGATCCATCCATCAGCCCGGCGAGACCCGGTTGCACGTAGGTCAGAATGAACTGCCGGCGTTCGGCGTGGTCCTCCGCCTGGCCTGCGTCGCCGGCGACGTATTTCTCGCCCAGACGGCGCGCCAGCGACTCATGTGATTTCTCCGCCGCGGCGAGCGTGCCAAGCAACTCGCGCGTGGAGGCGTCCGAGGTGCGCTGCGCTGCTTCATGGTAGAAGCGCTGCGCCTGTGCTTCCATCTCCTCCGCCATGGCGCGCACCTTCTCCAGCCCGAGTGGCCGCCCCAGCCAGTCGGGCTTGCGTTCGTAATAGCCCCGAACATGCTCTCGGCGGATAAGTGGAATGCGCTCGCCGAAGCGGGCGCGATGCATCTCGATCAGCATGCGGCGGTGCTGGTCCTCCTCGGCGGCCATTTCCTCGAACACCTTCGCCGACTGCGGATAGGCATCCGCCAAGCCGTCTGCATACGAGCGGTAGATGCGGCCGTCGTCCTCTTCGGAGGAGATGGCGAGCGCGAGGATCTCCTGTTCCGAGAGCGAATCGAACGGGCGGCGGCCGAAGCCGAAGACGCGGGAAAGCATGAGCAAGGTCGTCCAGTTTAGAATAGTTCTAAATTAGACCTTCACGGGCTGTTCGGCAATGCGGCGAGCCGCCGCTGCCAGCCCGTCTCAGCGACCGTTCGTCGTCCGGCGTCCTGCGACGATCGCCGCGACGTTGTCGATCGCGACCGTCGTCACCAGGTCGATCTCGGCCGGGCCAAGCGTCTGCCATCCCATGCGGCGCAAGACGGCCTCGCGCGCGACACGGAAGTAGACGACCTGGCCGATGAGCGTGAACACTTGCACGCGGGTCCGCTCGGATTCCGCATCGTCGCCCGTTGCCGCCGCCCAGATCGCGCAGACCTGCTTGTGGACCGGCTCGAACACGCCGAAATAGATCGTGTCGAGCGCCGATGTCGGCCGGCCCATCTCGCGCAGGATGAAATGCATCATGTCGGCGGCCTCGGGAACCGCGGTCGCAAAGCCCACCAGACGCTGCAATGTGGTGCGGAGCGCCATGGCGGCCATGTCGGGATCGGCGAGGACCGCCGCCATCATGTCCGGACGCGCCAGCGTTTCGCCGGTGATCCGGCGGATCGTTTCGACGATGTATTCGGCGCAGGCGGCGCGCAGGCCTTCCTTGCCGCCGAAATGATAGGCAATCGATCCGATGTTCGACTTGGAGGCGGCTGCGATCTCGCGCGTTGTCGTCGCGTCGTAGCCCTGTTCGCCAAACAGTTTCAGGCCGGCCCTGATCAGCGCGAGGCGAGTATGGTCGGCAGCCGACGGGTGAATCTGCTCGCCCTTGCCCGTCGGTGCCGAGTTCTGAACCATGCTTCGGTTTAGTCAGGCGAATGAACCGGGTCAATCAGGCCAGCGACTTCAAACTTGGGCCGTATGCAGCCATATTAGCCAAAACCGCAAGGCATCGCATGAGCACAGAACCCGACACGCTTCTCGACCGGCTTGGCCGCTACCTGGCCGGAAGGCTGGAGGACGTTTCGTCCGGCTACGAACCCTATACGCCGTCGGACATGGAAACGCTGCGCCGGACCCTTGTGCCGGGCGATATCCTGCTCATCGAGGGCAACCAGAAGATCTCCAACGCGATCAAATACCTGACCCAGTCGACCTGGTCGCATTCGGCGCTCTATGTCGGCGACGCGCTGCCTGAGGCGCAAGGTGGCGCGGAGCGTCCGCGCCTCATCGAGGTCAATCTCGGCGAAGGCTGCGTGGCGGTGCCGCTGTCGAAATATGCGAGCTACAACACCCGCATCTGCCGTGCGAGCGGCCTGACGCCGGAAGACCGCAAGGCGGTGGTCGATTTCATGATCGAGCGGCTCGGGCTGAAATACGACACGAAGAACATCTTCGACATGCTGCGCTACTTCATGCCGACGCTGCCGGTGCCGGTGCGGTGGCGGCGGCGGATGATCGCGTTCGGCTCGGGCGACCCGACTCGCGCGATCTGCTCGTCGCTGATCGCACAGGCCTACGAGACGGTGAAATATCCGATCCTGCCGGAGATCACCCGCGCGCCGGGACGCGCGTCGGCGCAATCGCAGTATTCACGCAGCGAGATCCTGCAGATCAGGCATCACTCGCTCTACACGCCGCGCGATTTCGACCTGTCGCCGTTCTTCCGCATCGTCAAGCCGACGCTGGAATTCGGCTTCGACTACCGTGTGGTCCAATGGGGTGGGCGCCTGGACGAGGCGCCGCCGACGGAAAGCGGCAAACTCACGCCGCAGCTGGCCGCATCGCCCGAGCCTCGGCAAACGTGATCAGCCGGCGGCTGTTCTCGTCCCACAGCGCGAGATTGACGCAGGCGAGGCTCTCCCAGAACGTCAGCCGTACCTTCTGGCTGGCGTCGCGCAGCTCCTGGCTGCCGTCGAAGCAGGCTTGCAGCTTGTAGAACGGCACGCGGCTGCAGAGGTGATGGATGTGGTGCAGGCCGATCGAGCCCGTAAACCACTGCGCGATCGGCGGCATGACATACCAGGAACTGCCGCCGAACGCCGCGACATGCAGGTCCCATTCCTCGTTCTGGTCCCAGCTGGTCTCTTCGAACTGGTGCTGCATGTAGAACAGCCAGCCGCCGATCCATGCGCCGATGACCACCACGGGAAGCACGGCAAGCAGCACCGCCCAGCCGGCGAACCAGACCAGAAGACCGTAGAAACCGAGCAAAGCGAGATCGAGGCCGCCCGCGCTGCGCAACCCGTCCATCCGCGGCATGGCGCCCGTATAGGGCAGCCGGTGCACGATCAGGAAATAGAGCGGCACGCCGAGGAAGATCAGAACCCACGGATTGCGATAGATGCGGTAGGCGAGCTGCTGGCGCGGCGTCATCGCCTCGTATTCGGCGAGCGTGCGCGTATCGATGTCGCCGGTGCCGCGCTTGTCGAGATTGCCCGACGCGCCATGATGCACGGCGTGCGCGCGCTGCCACAGCGCATAGGGCGTGAAGGTGAAGAGGCTCAGGCCGCGGCCGATCCAGCGATTGGCGGTGCGGGAGCTTGTCAGCGAGCCGTGGCCGCAATCGTGCTGGATGGCGAAGAGGCGCACGAGGAAGGCGCCTTCGACGGGCGCGATCAGCAGCAGCGCCAGCCAGCGCCATGCGCCGAGTGTCGCTTCCGCGCCGACCGCCAGCCAGATCATCGCAGCGCCAAGAATGAGGAAGGGAATGATCGTCAACGCGACCTCGAGCAGGGCGCGCCGGTCGTCCGGATCTCGGAACCGGTTGCAATGCGCCGCCAACCGGCGAACCAGCGCCTTTTCGCCGGCCTGGTCGGCGATACGCTTGGCGTCGGCGGAGAGGAGAATCTCCTCGTTGCCGATCGGCGTCATCTGGTTCATCCGGGTGCAACTCCCCTCGTGGCCGCGTCTGCGATTCTCACGGCAGAAACGAATCTTTACTTGGTGCAAGCCGCCGTGAACAGGGCGGTCCTATGCGGCGGAATGGCTGGGCTTGGTCGGCCTGGCTGTCATGCGTGGGCCTCGATTGTGGCGATCGCAGGAAGGCCCCAGGCGCGGCGCGCAAAGAGGCATTCCGGATCGCCCGGCATGCACGTGCGGCAGACTTCGGGACGGATTGCGTAGATGCCGCATTTCGTCCCTTTGCCGACCTCGCCCGACAGCGCCGAGCAGCGGGCGCCGACGCAGCGCATACCGCTCTGGTCCGACGCGATAAATCTGTCAGGAATACGCGCGATCTGCACGTCGTCTTCCATCGTGAAGCGCGGCCATTCTGACGACGTCGCGCAACATGCGCCGCACGCGGTGCAGTCGTAGCAGTCGCCGTCGGTGTCAGCGTTCATCCTGTAGGATCGATCGGCTACTTGCGCTTGCCCTTGCGGGCAGGTGTCGACGATTCAGTCTCGAACAGATCGTCGTCGCCATCTGTCTGGGGCGCCGCCGCTCGTGCCGCCGCCTTGGCCTTCTCGGCGAGCTTGGCCTTGTCCGCGTCCGCGGCTTCCTTGGCCGGGTCGCGTGTCGTGAACTTGATCGCCATGATGTCTCCTCAGTCGCGCGGATTGCGAAGCCGGCCGATCAGGGCGGACACCGCGGTGACGTTCATTTCCTCGGGCGACCAGTTGCGGGCGTCCTCGATGTGCCGCGGCGCGAGCTCGCGATGCGTGCTGCCGCTGTAGGCCGCATCGGCATGCACGGTGCGCGCGCCGGTCTTGCGGTCTTCCTTGACGAATTCGATCAGGTAGTTCGGGCATTCCGGTCGGCCGCGAACGCCAACGCGCACCTGGGCGTCGCCATGCGCGCGCTTGCAGCGCTCCAGCTTCTCGAGCACGCGGCGGACATATTCCACCGGCTTGTCCAGACTTGCGGCGACATCGGCGATCGTCGAATCCGCGGCGATGGTGGTGGCGACTGCGCGGGCCATCAGCGTTTCGCCGTCCGCTTGACTGCCTGGGCCGCCTCGGCGGCGACAAGCTCTTCGGCTTCCTTTTCCATCCGCAGCTCTCGCAGCCGCACAGTCTTCGCGTCGCGCGCCTGGCTGGCAGCGTCCTGCTCGGACATGATCCGGTTGCGCGACATCGACTGGGTCTGTGTCTTGCTGAAGGAGATTTCCGCCTGATCGCGGGATTTCTTCGAATTCTCGGCCAAAGTCACCATCCGTGGTTTCGACGATAGCCTGGAATGGGCCATCAAATGCGAAAGGTCAGGCTCTCGCCTGACCTTTCTTATCCTGTTGCCGTCGCCGCGTCGTCCGAAAACTCCGAACCAGCGGCGAAAGCTCCTGCTAGCAGGTCAAGCTGCCTGAAGCTGGTCAGCGGACATCTTGCCCGACTTGTTGTCGCGAACCATCTCGTAGCTCAGCTTCTGGCCCTCGACGACGCTGCGCATGCCGGCGCGCTCGACTGCCGAAACGTGAACGAACACGTCTGCGCTGCCGTCGTCAGGCTGAATGAAGCCGAAGCCCTTGGTGGCGTTGAACCATTTTACTGTACCAGTGCTCATGATGAACCCTTTCGATGAGTATTGATTCACGCATTGCTGATGCACTGCGTGTATTCATGTCGATTTTTGAAGGGGAAGTTCGTCAGGAGCGCACATTTCTGGCGCGGAAACAAAAGTCAGCAAAACAAATATCGATGGCGCATCATGCACTTGAATTTGCGCAATGTCAATTTCCAAATGATCTGGATTTGTCAGCCGGCTCGACTCGGTCGATTCGGCCTCGAAAATTCATCCCGACATTTCTTCGCGGATTGCCGCCCGCGCGCTCTCGCGCCGCACCTGGTCGACCGCCTTTTCGACACTGGTTCTGAAGCGGACATGCGGCGGGCGGACATTGTGCGAGTAGAGCATCCGGCGCACCTGCGGGCTGGCGCCGGCGATGATGAACCGCACGCCCGCGCGGGCGGATTTCGACGCGGCCATTTCCAGCACGTTGGCCGCAGTCGAATCGATGAAGGGTATGGCCGAACAGTCGAGGATGAAGGACTTCCGCTCGCCGGCGATGCGGTCGAGCACCGCGCCGACCGTCGACGCCGCGCCGAAGAAGAACGCGCCTGAAATCCGATAGATCACGAAATTCGGATCGGTCGCGGTGGCCACGTCATACGCAGCGCGCTGGCCGTTGGCGTCGTCCGCAACGTCGTCCTGCACGAGCGGCACATCGGTTTCGACGGCGACCGACTTCGCCATGCGGTCGATGAAGAGGATCGAGCCGAGCAGGAATCCGACGACGATTCCCTCCGTCAGGTCGCGGAAGACGACCAGCCCGAAAGTGATCAATAGCACGAGTGCATCGCCAGCTGAGGAGCGCAGCAGGGCGCGGAACGCATCCTTCTCGATCATGTTCCAGGCGACGACCGCCAGCAGGCCGGCAAGCGCCGCCAGCGGGATGTAGCCAGCCAGGGGCGCGGCCACGAGCATGAACAGCAGCAGGAAGACAGAATGGAGCATGCCGGCGACCGGACCATGCGCGCCGGCCCGGATGTTGGTGGCGGTCCGGGCGATGGTGCCTGTCGCCGTCATGCCGCCGAAGATTGCCGCGCCAATGTTCGCGAAGCCTTGCGCGACCAGCTCGCAGTTCGAGCGGTGGCGGCGGCCGGTCATGCCGTCGGCGACAACCGCCGAGAGGAGCGATTCGATCGCGCCCAGAAGCGCGAACGACACGGCGTCGGGCAGCACCGCCAGCGCCAGATCCATGCTGAAGGCCGGCAGTTGCGGCCAGGGCAGTGTCCGGGGAATGCCGCCGTAGCGGGTCGCGATCGTCTCAATCGGCAGCGACAGCAGCGCGCCCGCGAGCGATGCAGCCGCGATGGCAATCAGCATCCCGGGCCACGACGGCCGGAACCGCCGCACGCCAAGGATGATCGCCACGGTAAGCACGGCCGTTCCGACCGCAGCCGGATTGATGCTACCTGCCGCGTGCCACAGTGCGACGAGCTTCGGCAGCATCTCGCCCGGCTCAGCGCCCGACAAGCTCATGCCGAACATGTCGCGCAACTGGCTGGCGAAGATGATCACCGCGATGCCGGCGGTGAACCCGACCGTGACGGGATAGGGGATGTATTTGATGTAAGCGCCGATCCGCAGATAGCCGATCACGATCAGCATGATCCCCGCCATCAGCGTCGCCAGCAGCAACCCGTCGACGCCGTGCCGGCTGACGGTCGCTGCGACGAGGACGATGAACGCCCCGGCCGGGCCGCCGACCTGGAAGCGGCTCCCGCCCAGAGCCGAGACGATGAAGCCGCCGACGATTGCGGTAAACAGCCCCTGCGCCGGCGTGAGGCCCGACGCGATGGCGATCGCCATCGACAGCGGCAAGGCGACGATCGCGACGGTCAGGCCTGCGATCACGTCTGCCTTCAGCTCCGCCGCGCCGTAGCCCTCGCGAAGCACGGTGACCAGCTTGGGCGTGAACAGTTCGGCGAAGGTGGGGGCCGGACGCTCGTTTCGCGGCCTGGCGGCCTGGCGTGTCGTGGATGTCATCGCAGTCCCGTTCCTCACTCTGTCAGAGCGGCGGGATCGTCGGCGGCGGCGCTGCCTGAGGGCTGCGGCCAGGGTCGGCGGTCGCCGTCGCGACACATGTTCCGCGCGCAGTTGCCCGGCGCGGCAATTTCTTACTGCCCGGACGTGTCCGGACCCTTGAGGCGGACGCCGCGGCCTCCGCTTGCGCTCGCCTGGCCTTCGCCGATGACCTCGACGCCCAGGTCGGCAAACGCCTGGATGACCTTAGTCAGGCTGTCGACGACCCCCCGGACAGTGCCTTCGCTGGCCTCCATCCGCTGGATCGTCGGCACGGACAAGCCGGCCTTCTCCGCCAGCATCTTCTGGTCGATGCCGGCGAGCGCGCGCGCGGCGCGCATCTGCGCAGACGTGATCATGCCTGACCGGTTTCCATGGGGATCATGCGTAGCACATGCTTGATGATATCTCAAGCATCACCAAGCATATGTGAGATATGCCTAGCGGCTCGTCATCTGTGGGCCGAGCGTGATCAGCACCACTGCGACGATGGCGAGCACAACGCCGACGCTCTGGATCGTCGCGAGCTTCTCGCCGAAGAACACCAGCGCGATCACGTTGACGGCGACGAGCTGGATGACGGCCGACAGGCTGAAGGACGACGCCATGCCGAACTCGCGCACCAGGCGCAGCATGATGAGGTTGCCGAGCGAATAGAGGGCCAATGTCACCAGCAGCTTCCACAGGCCGGGCGCGAGCGCCCATTGCTTGGCCATCGTCGCGGCAAGCAGGAAGATGACCGTCGAGATGCCGAGTTGCAGCAGGCCGGACATGGACATGCGGATCAACCTCTATGTGTCGTCGTTCACGCTGCTGCGGGCGCTGCCGGCTGCGGCGCGCGCGACCGCCCCAGCTTGACCAGTCCCCACGAGACAAGCGCGCCGGCGACGAGAAGGCCAAGGGCCAGCAGCGGCCGATACCAGAACCAGGCGATTGCGATGACGATCGTGCCCACGACGATCGCCAGCAGAAACGCGACCAGGCCGGTGCCCATGCGCACGATCGAGCCGAGGAACGGGATGACGTCGGCGATCACACCGATCGGTCCCATCGTCAGGCCGAAGCCGACGGCGAGCAGCAACAGTCCGACGCCGCGCAGAATCCAGGTGACCACCGTGTTCTCGCTGACCGCGTCGGCGAACATCTGCTCCGCCGGCACGCTGCCACGGTCGACCATGAACAGCGCATCGCCCGCCTGCGTCTGATAGTGCGTGAAGCCGTCACCCCTCTGCTGGGCCACGACGCTGATCGGGCCGAGTTTGACCAATTCGTAGGAAATACGCTGGTCGCCGATACGCGGCGCGTTCGGGTCCTGCCCGATGTAGATGCGCGACTGGACGACCTTGGCGGCGTCCGATCCGAACGTGTCGTTGACCTTCTGCGCGTCGGCCGCCGTCAGCGGCAGCGCTTCCTCGCCGCCAATGCGGCTTAGCGTCTGCACGTCGAGACGCCACGCGCCCATCTGCGCTTCGCTCAGCGCAAAAGACCGATCCAGCCAGCGCATTTCCGGATTCTGGTGACCGTCAGGTTGCTTGAAATCCGACGAATCCTGCCGGTTGTCGTCCCAGCCGCGTGAGTAGGTGTAGGTGGTGACTGTTTCCTCGCTGCCGCCGAGATTCTTCTTTGTCTCGGAGCGGCTTTCTTCCTTCCACTGATACATCTCGGCGCGGCGGATCAGCGTCACCCCTGTCGCGGTGATGCCGAAATCGGGATCGCTCAAGGTCTCGGTCGTGGCGACGGTCCCGGCCGCGTGCACGAGGCGACCTTCATTGGCTGGGTCGACCGCATCGGACGAGACGTTGACCACAGCGCCCGCGCCCTCGGCCAGCGACCGTGCGGTCTGCACGGCGCGCCCTTCGTTCCAGAACAGCAGGAAGATCATTCCCAGCACAAGCAGGAACCCGATCAGCACGCCCACGAAGGAGCCCGCGATGCGGCTGAACCAGCCCCGCCTGGTCGTCACGGTGAATGTGTCGCTCATGTCCGCCCCCGGAAACGGCGCGGCCCAACCGCGCATCGCGGCATTCTATCTGCGATTTTTACGAAGTTCGCAATTCGCCCCGTGAGCCGCCTGCGGCATCGCGCCCCTGCGCCGCGCTGCCGCTTTGACCGCAGGATGGGACAGTCCTATGTTCGACGCATCGGTAGGAGCCGCCTATGGACCCGCTCATTCTTTCCCGCGTACAGTTTGGTGCGAACATCTCGTTCCACATCCTGTTTCCGACGATCACCATCGCGCTTGGCTGGGTCCTGCTGTTCTTCAAGCTGCGCTACAACCAGACCAACGATTACGCCTGGATGCACGCCTATTTCACCTGGGTGAAAGTGTTCGCGCTGTCCTTCGCGCTGGGCGTGGTCACCGGCGTGACGATGAGCTTTCAGTTCGGCACCAATTGGCCGGGCTTCATGGAGACCGTCGGCAACATCGCCGGTCCCTTGCTCGCCTATGAGGTGCTGACGGCGTTCTTCCTGGAAGCAGTGTTCCTCGGCATCATGCTGTTCGGCTTCCGCCGGGTGTCGAACCGCGTGCACACGCTGGCGACTTTTCTTGTGGCCTTCGGCACGACCATGTCGGCCTTCTGGATCCTGGTGCTGAACTCGTGGATGCACACGCCGGTCGGTTTCGAGATGCGCGACGGCGTGGCCTATGCGACCGACTGGTGGGCGATCCTGTTCAATCCGTCGATGCCCTATCGCCTGACCCACATGCTGATCGCCTCTGGCCTGACCGTTTCGTTCCTGATCGCCGGCCTCTCGGCCCTGCGCTATCTCTATGGCGATCGGTCGGAATCGATGTGGAAGGCGCTGCGCACCGGCGTCGGCATCGGCGCCGTGCTCATCCCGATCCAGATTTTCGTCGGCGACCTGCATGGGCTGAATACGCTGGAGCACCAGCCGGCCAAGATCGCGGCGATGGAAGCCAACTGGGAAACCGGCCCGAACGTGCCGCTCGTCCTGTTCGCCTGGCCGGACGAGGCGCAGCGGCGCAATCTGTATGAGGTTGCCATTCCGAACGGCGCGAGCCTCATCCTGAAGCACCATGCCGATGGGATCGTGCCTGGCCTGAACGAATTCGAAGGCAATCATCCGCCTGTCCTGCCGCTGTTCTGGGGGTTCCGGATCATGGTCGGCACCGGCATGCTGATGCTGCTCGTATCATGGACGGCGGCGTGGTTTCTCTACCGCCGCAGCGCGCTGCCGAAACCGCTGGCGCTTCTGATGGTGCCGATGGCCTTTTCCGGTTGGGTCGCGACGCTGTCCGGCTGGTATGTGACCGAGATCGGCCGGCAACCCTGGCTGGTCACCGGTGTGCTGAGGACCGAGCAGGCGCTCGGCCCCGTTCCGGGCAGCCATGTCGCACTGACGCTCGCGCTCTACCTCGCGCTCTATCTGGTCCTGCTGTTCGTCTACATCGGCGTGCTGGTGCACCTGGCGCTGAAGGCCGGCAAGGAAGGCGACCCCGAGCCCAAGCCCGCGGTCGAAGACCGGGCGCTGTCCCAACCCGCGCAACCGGCGGAGTGATGTCATGACCATCGACTGGCCGACCGCCCTTCCGCTCATTTTCGCCGGCCTGATGGGCGTGGCGATTCTGGTCTATGTCGTCCTCGACGGCTTCGATCTCGGCATCGGCATCCTGTTCGCAGCGGCGACCGACGACGACAAGGACACGATGATCAATGCGATCGGGCCATTCTGGGACGCCAACGAAACCTGGCTGGTGCTGGCCGTCGGACTGTTGCTCGTGGCGTTTCCGGCGGCGCATGGCGTCATCCTCACCGCGCTCTACCTGCCGGTCTTCCTGCTGCTGTTCGGGCTGATCCTGCGCGGTGTGGCGTTCGATTTCCGCGCCAAGGTGCCAGTGCATCGCAAGCGACGCTGGAATTTCCTGTTTCTGGCGGGCTCATTGATCGCCTCGCTGGCGCAGGGCTACATGCTGGGCGTCTATGTGCTGGGGCTTGAGACGGGCTGGGCGGCAATCCTGTTCGGCCTGCTCACGGCGGTCTGTCTCGCCGCCGCCTATGGCGCGATGGGCGCCGCCTGGCTGATCTACAAGACCGAAGGCGAGTTGCAGAAGAAGGCCGTGCTCTGGCTGCGCGGCGCGCTGGTGTTCACCGCGCTCGGCATGGTCGCGGTATCGCTGGCGACGCCCTTCGCATCGACGCGCATTTTCGACCGCTGGTTCGTCTGGCCCGAAATGCTCTATCTGTCGCCGCTGCCGATCCTGTCGGCGCTGCTGTTCGTGTTTCTCTGGCGTGAGACGTTCCATCTGCCAAAGCCGGGCGACCGGCATGCGCTGGTGCCGTTCCTGGCGCTCGCGGCAATTTTCACCCTCGGCTTCGGGGGATTGGCGTGGTCGTTCTATCCGTTCGTGGTTCCGGACAGGCTGACGATCTGGGAGGCGGCGTCGGCGACGGAGAGCCTGGCGCTCATCCTAGCCGGAACGGCGCTGGTTCTGCCAATCATGATCGGGGCGTCGTTCTACGTCTACCGCGTCTTCGGCGGCAAGGCGACCGATCTCAGCTACGACTGAGCCTGGAGCTTACTTGACCGATCCGACCAGCGTGTTGGATTCGCCGCGGATCGTCACCCAGCGGCCGGTGTGCTCGCTTGCCTGGCGCTTGAGGAAGCGATAGGGCGTCGCGCTCCACAGGTTCACATTGTCGCTCAAATTGTCGAGGATGTAGTCGCCCTTGTCCGTACGCACGGTGAGAACCGCGTGGCCTTCGCCATCCGGCTTGCGGACGACGGTGATCAGCAGGTTAGACAACGAAATGCCCTTGTCCGCGAGCATGCGGCGCTTGAGCAGGACGTAGTCCTCGCAATCGCCGACTCGGATCTTGTCTGGATAGGCCCAGACCTCGTCCTTTGCGTAGATGTCGAAGTCGTTCATCGGCTTGATCGAGCGGTTGACCGACTCGTTGATCGAGCTGATCTGCCTCCACACCGAACTGGTCATCTTGACGGGGCCGGTATCGCGCGGCCGCACCGAACACTCGGCGGGGTTGGCCTTGCAGAATTCATAATGTCCGATCGGCTGAGACGTCAGGCCGCCGGTCGTCATGGCAGCGTAGGCGAACGTCGGGGCGAAGGAAGCCAGCGCGATCGACATAGCAGCGAAACCACGCCGCACGCGCATCGTCGCCTTCGCCTCAAACACGGCCATTGCCTGCCCCCGTTCGCCCTTCGTTTGTTAACGAAAGGTTAAGGGCGTTCGCTTGCCAAAGTCAATTCACGGAAATGCCTTGTTCCTGCCATGGTTACCGCGACGCCACACCTGGCATGTCACGATCCCGTGAATGCCAGCCGGCTAGGCTTTGGTCGTGCGCACGAGCTTTGGTTTTTGCGCCGTCCGGGACGACCGGCCATAGCTGGACTGGAAATCGAGGATTCGCGGCAGGATTTCCGCCCGGTAGCGCGACCCGTTGAAGACGCCGTAGTGGCCAACGGCGGGCTGCATGTAATGGACGCGCATGTCGTCCGGGATGTTGGTGCACAGCGTCTGGGCCGCTTTCGTCTGGCCGAGGCCGGAAATGTCGTCGTTCTCGCCCTCCACGGTCATCAGCGCGATGTTGCGAATCTGCGTCGGGTCGACGCGCACGCCGCGATGCATCATGTCGCCCTTCGGCAGGTGGTGTTCGACGAAGACCGTCTCGACCGTCTGGAGATAGAACTCGGCGGTCAGGTCCATGACGGCCAGATATTCGTCGTAAAACTCGCGGTGCTTGTCGGCGCTGTCACCGTCATTCTTGACCAGATGACCAAAGAACTCCTTGTGCGCGGTGACATGGCGGTCGAGATTCATGCTCATGAAGCCGGAGAGCTGCAGGAAGCCGGGATAAACCTGGCGCATGAAGCCGACATTAGGCCAGGGAACGGTCATGATGACGTTCTCGCGGAACCAGTCCATGCCGCGCTCTTCGGCGAGCTTGTTGACGGCCGTCGGGTTGATGCGGGTGTCGATCGGGCCGCCCATCAGCACCATGGTCGACGGCGCCATCGGATCCCCCCGCGCTTCCATGACAGCCGCGGCCGCCAGAACGGGTACGGAAGGCTGGCACACCGCCATGACATGCGTATCGGGTCCGAGTTCATGCAGCATGTCGATGATGTGGTCGACATAGTCGTCGAGGTCGAAACGACCGGCGGACAGCGGCACGGTGCGCGCGTCGATCCAGTCGGTGATGTAGACTTCTGCGTAGGGCAGCATGGATTCGACGGTGCCGCGCAGCAGTGTCGCGTAGTGGCCGGACATCGGCGCGACGATCAGGAGCTTGCGGTCAGGCTTGCGGCCGGCGGGCAGGGCGCGCTTGAAATGAATGAGCCGGCAGAACGGGCTCGACCAGGCGGTCTCCTCCGACACCTCGACCTGTTTCCAGTCGACGACGGTCGAGGTCAGCCCGAAAGGTGGCTTGCCATAGCGGCGCGTCGTGCGTTCGAACAGTTCCGCCATCCCGGCAATCGACCGGCCCCAGGGGGTCTGGGCGAACGGGTTGATCGGGTTTGAATACAGGATCCGGGTTGCATCGGCCATGGCGCGCATCGGCTGAAGGGCGGCGTGGTTCATTTCATACAGGTGATAAAACATCGAACCTCGTATCGCGCCGATGATGCCAGGAACGCGGCGTGGCGCATTGCTATGCAACAAAGCTATCATCAAAATGTTGCATTGCAACGTCAACTAACTGGCCTGCCAGCCAATTTGCCCGAAATCTCGGCGCTTTCCTGAGAATTGTGCCTAAGAATTAATCAGTGTCCGAACCATCAGCACGCGAGCCGGAGGCCGTACGCCGCGAAGAGATGGTCCGCCCGCCCGCTCAACGCGAACAGCGCCGTCGCATCCCGCCCGTTGCAGGGCGGATCGCTAGACTGTCCGGCGCGCTCAAGCGCCCTCGACGATGACCATCTCGGCGGTCGCGTATTTCTGCCGGATCGCTTTCGCCGCCTGGTATTCCGGCGAATTGTAGCAGGCGCGGGCGATATCGGCCGACTCGAACTCGATCACGACATTGCGGCCGCGGGCATCGCCCTCCATCGCGGTGTAGGCGCCGCCCCGCGCCAGAAATTTCGCGCCATGGCGCTCGAAGGCCGGCTTGGCAGTGGCGACATAGTCCTTGTAGCCTTCCGGGTCGTGCACATCGACGCGTGCGATCCAGTATCCCTTGGCCATGGTCAAGCCTCCCCTTGCCGGTTCATTTCGTCGAGAATGGATTGCGCCGCAGCGCGCCTGTCGGCGGCGCCAATGATCGGCCGCGCGACAACGAGATGGCTCGCGCCTGATTTCAGCGCGTCCGCGGGCGTCATCACCCGCTTCTGGTCGCCATGGTCGCTGCCGGCGGGCCGGATGCCGGGCGTTACGACTGCAAGGTCTGGTCCGACGACGCGTCGCACGGCCGAGGCCTCCTCGGCCGAGCAGACGATGCCGCCCATGCCCGCCGCCAGCGCCTGTTCGGCGCGGCGCAGCACCAGCGTGTGCGGGTCGTATTCGTAGCCGGCGTCGATCATATCCTGCTCATCCATCGAGGTCAGCACGGTGACGCCGAGCAGGCAGAGGTCCGAACCCTGCGCAGCCGCCACAGCGGCGCGCATCGCCTTCGGATAGGCGTGCAGCGTCAGCATGGTCATGCCCATCCTGGCAATGTTCTCGACGCCCCTTGCGACGGTGTTGTCGATGTCGAGCAGCTTCATGTCGAGGAAGATCTTCTTGCCGTCCGTCGCCAGTTCGCGGGCGAATTCGAGCCCGCCCGCGAAGACCAGCTGGTAGCCGATCTTGTAGAACGAGACCGTATCGCCGAGCTCGGACACCACGCGCGCGGCGTCCGCGACGGTCGGGACGTCGAGCCCGACGATCAGCCGGTCGCGCATGCCAGTTCTGATGGTCATGTTCATGGCTCCACCCGCGTCGAATGCAGCCGGGCATGGGCGATGAGGGCCGTGCAGAGCCGCGTCATGCCCTTGCGCAGGCGTTCTTCCTCGAACTCGCCGTCGGCGTCGAAGGCCTCGCCGGCATTGGGCACGGAGACCTGCGGCGCGATCACCTCCATCTGGATGTGCGACAGCACCGCGCGCAGATGATTGGCGCTGCGGATGCCGGCGAAATGTCCGTCCGAGGATGAGCAGATGGCGACGACCTTGCCTGGATAGATGCTGATCGGCTTGCCATTGTCGCGGCGGATGCGGCTGACCCAGTCGATCGTGTTCTTGAGCAGCGGCGGCATCGAGCCGTTGTATTCCGGCGTGCAGATCAGCACCGCGTCATGCGCGGCGATCAGCCGGCCAAGCTTGTAGGCGTTCTCGGGAATGCCCTTCTCGGCCTCGAGATCCTGGTCCATGATCGGCAGCGGATAGTCGGCGAGCGAGATGCGCGTGACTTCCGCGCCTTGCACGGCCAGTTCCTTCTGCGCGACATCGGCGACCTTGCCGCTATACGCGCCGGTTCGGATCGACCCGGCGAAGACGAGGATTCTGGGGTTCATCGCGCGCTCCTGACCGTTCTCCCGCTAAAGAATGGAGCCCGGCAAATCAAGGCCGCCAAATCAAGGCCGATGTCAGGCCCGGGCGCCGCGACGATAGATCCAGAGCTGCGTCGGGGGCAGATTGCGGACGATGAAGTCGAAATGCTCGACCGAGTAGTTGCCGCGGCGCGGTGGTACGGGCGAAAGCGGGCCGTAGGTCAGCTGCACGATCGGCCGGCCGGCGGGAATGCGATCGAGGAGGCTCTCGATATAGCGCACGCGCTGTTCGACCGGAAAGTTGAGCAGCGGCACGCCGGAGACCACCGAATCGAAGACCATGCCTTTTTCGGGCAGAGCGGCGTCCAGGTTGAAGGCGTCTCCCTGGACGATGTTAACGGCGGGGAAGATCTCCGTCAGATGCTCGACGAAATCGGCTGAGTATTCAACCGACCAGAGGTTTTCAGGTTTTATGCTGCGGGCGAGGATGGCCTTGGTGATGACGCCGGTGCCGGGCCCGAGTTCAAGGACAGGGAGGCCGGAGTCGGGATTGACGACCGAAGCCATCTTTCGCGCAGTGAACGAGCTTGTCGGAATGATTGAGCCGACCGCGCGGGGCTTGTCGATCCATCCCTTGAAGAAGCGGATCTCGTCGCCGAACCGCTCACCGAGCGCCTTCTTCAACCCGTGCTGCCGCATGATGGATGTCCCCGTGTCAATTGCTGACGCGACGTCAGTGACCCATTCGGGAGGCGAAATGAAGACGCCTCCTGCCGCAGCGCACAATTTTCTCGCGTCTATTGGCTGAAGGACTCGAAAAAGTCCTTCATGCGCGAGAAGAAGCCGGTCGATTGAGGAGAATTGTCCGTCGAGGAGATCTGTTCGAACTCCTCCAGCAGTTCGCGCTGCTTCTTGGTCAGGTTCTGCGGCGTCTCGACCGCCACCTGGATGTAAAGGTCGCCGACATTCGGCTGGCGCAACACCGGCATGCCCTTGCCCTTCAGGCGGAACTGCTTGCCGTTCTGCGACCCTTCCGTGACCTTGACGCGGGTCTGTGTGCCGTCGAGCGTCGCCACCTCGAACGTGCCGCCGAGCGCCGCCGTCGTCATCGAAATCGGAACCTTGCAATAGAGATCCGCGCCGTCGCGCTGGAAGAACTCGTGCGGCTTGACCGACAGGAAAATGTAAAGGTCGCCGCTCGGGCCACCGCGGCCACCAGCCTCGCCTTCGTTGGCAAGCCTGATCCGCGTGCCGTCCTCGATGCCTGCGGGAATGTTGACCGAAAGCGCGCGCTCCTCGGTCACGCGGCCCTGGCCGCCGCACTTGCCGCACGGGTCCTTGATCATCTGGCCGCGGCCCTGGCAGGTCGGGCAGGTGCGTTCGATGGAGAAGAAGCCCTGGCTCGCCCTGACCCGGCCTGAGCCCTGGCACGTGGTGCAGGTGACCGGCTGCGTGCCGGGCTTGGCGCCGGAACCGGAACATTCGGAGCACTGAATCGACGAGGGAACGCGAATCTGCGCGGTCTTGCCGGTGAACGCCTCCTCGAGGCTGATTTCCATGTTGTAGCGCAGATCCGCACCGCGCTCGCGCCCGCCGGCGGAACGCTGGCGGCGTCCGCCCATCATGTCGCCAAAGATGTCTTCGAAGATGTCGGCGAACCCACCTTGGGCGCCGAAACCGCCAGCGCCGCCCATCCCGCCATTCTCGAAGGCTGCATGCCCGAACCGGTCATAGGCGGCACGCTTTTGCGCATCTTTCAACGTGTCGTAGGCTTCGTTGATCTCCTTGAACTTCGCTTCGCAAGCGGCGTCCCCCGGATTGCGGTCCGGGTGAAACTGCATCGCGAGCTTGCGATAGGCAGCTTTCAGGTCCTTCTCGTCGGCCCCTTTCTGGACCCCGAGAGTTTCGTAGAAATCGGCTTTCATATCGCCCCGCGGTCGAAAATCATTCGAGCATTGGAATTGGTCATCCGGCCCCGCATTTAGTAAGCCGCGAGCGCCTATGCCATAGGTTGGGCCAAATCACGCAGCGTTTTCTTGTGCGGAAGGCTGGCTTCAGATCCGCTTTCCGCGACATTGGCCATGATACGAAAACGGCCGACAAGATTGCCGGCCGATTCCGTCGATGTCTGACCCGATCCGGAGATCAGGCCGACTTTTTCTTCTGGTCGTCGTCGATGTCCTCGAAGTCGGCGTCGACCACGTCCTCGCCTGATTTGGCGGCGTCCGCACGGGCGTCGGCTTCGGCAGCTTCAGCCTGGGAGGCCTCATACATTGCCTGTCCGAGCTTCATCGAGGCTTCGGCCAGGGTGTTGGTCTTGGCCTTGATGTCGTCGGCATCGTCGCCTTCGGACGCGGTCTTCAGGGCGGCGATCGCGTCGGAGATCGCGGTGCGCTCCGCTTCGCCGATCTTGTCGCCATATTCGCTGAGCGACTTCTCCGAGGAGTGGATCATCGCTTCGGCCTGGTTGCGCGCCTCGACCAGTCCGCGACGCTTCTTGTCGCTCTCGGCGTTGGCCTCGGCGTCCTTCACCATCTTCTCGATGTCGGCGTCCGAAAGACCACCCGACGCCTGGATGCGGATCTGGTGCTCCTTGCCGGTGCCCTTGTCCTTGGCCGAGACGTTGACGATGCCGTTGGCGTCGATGTCGAAGGTGACCTCGATCTGCGGCACGCCGCGCGGCGCCGGCGGGATGCCGACCAGGTCGAACTGGCCAAGCGCCTTGTTGTCGACGGCCATTTCACGTTCGCCCTGGAAAACGCGGATCGTCACGGCCGACTGCGAATCCTCGGCGGTCGAGAAGACCTGAGACTTCTTGGTCGGGATTGTCGTGTTGCGGTCGATCAGGCGGGTGAACACGCCGCCCAGCGTCTCGATGCCGAGCGACAGCGGGGTCACGTCGAGCAGCAGCACGTCCTTGACGTCGCCCTGCAGCACGCCGGCCTGGATCGCTGCGCCAAGCGCCACCACCTCATCGGGGTTGACGCCCTTGTGCGGCTCCTTGCCGAAGAACTGCTTCACGACTTCCTGGACCTTGGGCATGCGGGTCATGCCGCCGACCAGAACCACTTCATCGATTTCGCCAGCCTTCATGCCGGCGTCCTTCAACGCGGCCTTGAGCGGCTCGACGGTGCGCTGCACCAGATCGTCGACCAGCTGCTCGAACTTGGCGCGGGTCAGCTTCATCGTCAGGTGCTTCGGACCGGACGCATCAGCCGTGATGAAGGGCAGGTTGATCTCGGTCTGCGCCGACGACGAGAGCTCGATCTTGGCCTTTTCCGCAGCTTCCTTGAGCCGCTGCAGGGCCAGCTTGTCGTTCTTCAGGTCGATGCCCTGTTCCTTCTTGAACTCGGCCGCCAGGTATTCGACCAGGCGCATGTCAAAATCCTCGCCGCCGAGGAACGTGTCGCCATTGGTCGACTTCACCTCGAACACGCCGTCGCCGATCTCGAGGATCGAGATGTCGAACGTGCCGCCGCCAAGGTCATAAACCGCGATCGTGCCGGCCTTCTTCTTGTCGAGGCCATAGGCAAGCGCCGCCGCCGTCGGCTCGTTGATGATGCGCAGCACTTCGAGGCCGGCGATCTTGCCGGCGTCCTTGGTGGCCTGGCGCTGGGCGTCGTTGAAATAGGCGGGAACGGTGATGACGGCCTTGTCGACCTTCTCGCCGAGATAGGCTTCCGCCGTCTCCTTCATCTTCTGCAGGATCATGGCGGAGATCTGCGACGGCGACTGTTTCCGTTCGCCGGCTTCGACCCATGCGTCGCCATTGTCGCCCTTGACGATCTTGTAGGGGACGAGCTTCATGTCCTTCGCCGTGACCGGATCGTCAAAACGGCGACCGATCAGGCGCTTGACCGCGAAAATGGTGTTTTCGGGATTGGTGACCGCCTGGCGCTTTGCCGGCTGGCCGACCAGACGTTCTCCGTCGCCGCTGAATGCGACGATCGAGGGCGTGGTGCGCGCGCCTTCCGCGTTTTCGATGACCTTCGGCTCCTTGCCGTCCATGACGGCGATGCAGGAGTTCGTCGTGCCGAGATCGATGCCGATGACTTTAGCCATGTTGTTCTCTCCGCTTAGCAGGTTGCCAGGACCCATTCCGGCGTTCCAGAAGGCAACCCCTGTTCACTTCACTTTCCGAATTTCCGATGCGTGTCTGCGCCGGAATTCCAGGTTGGGCTGTATATAAGAACCGGTTTTTGAGTCGCAAGCGCGATTGCAGCCCGTTTTCACGCGGGCGTGATCAATTTGATCGCGGCGCCCCTAGTGCGCCGGGTTGTCCTTGGTGTATTGCCCGGCGATCCGGTAGCGCCACAGATAGGACGGCAGGATGGCGTCGAGCGACTGCGGCGTGATGCGGAGCGCGGCAAGGGTGCGCCCCTGGGAAATCGCCTGGTCGGACACGACATTGTCGGTCTTCAGCAACGTCACCTGGTCCGACGTCAGCAGCGGATTGGGCAGCATGCCGAGGATCGCGCCCTGAAGCGCGGCGATCGGCCACGGCACTGGAACGAAGGTGCGCTTGCGGTCGATCACCTTCAGCATGTGCTCCATGCATTCGCGGAAGGTCAGCACTTCCGGCCCGCCGAGCTCATAAACGGTTCCGCCCGCGGCCTTGCCATCGACGGTCAGAGCCAGCGCCTCGGCGACGTCGCCGACATAGACCGGCTGGAATTTGGTCTGCCCGCCGCCGATCAGCGGAAGAAAGGGCGAGAACCGCGCCATGTTGGCGAAGCGGTTGAAGAACTGGTCCTCGGGACCGAACACGATCGAGGGCCGCACGATGACGGCATCCGGCAATGTCTCAAGCACAGCGGCCTCACCGCGGGCCTTGCTTCGGGCGTATCCGGCCTCGGACTCCGCATCGGCGCCGATCGCCGAAATCTGCGTCAGCTTCGCGCCACCAGCGCGGGCGGCCTCGGCGATGGCGCGGGCGCCGAAGGCCTGCACGGATTCGAACCTCTGCCGGCCGGATTCGTGCAGAATGCCGACGAGGTTGATGACATGGTCGGCGCCTTCGACCGCGCGGTCGACCGACCAGCGCACCCTGAGATTGGCCTGCACCGCCTGGATCTGGCCGACATTGCCGAGCGGCTGGAGATGGCCCGTCAGGTCGGGATTGCGCACCGCGACGCGGACACGGTAGCCGCGGCGCGCCAGCGCCCGCACCGTGTGGCGGCCGACGAAGCCGGAGCCACCGAAGACGGTCACGAGTTTCGACGTTTCGGTGATCGTGGTCATTGCAGGCTCCGGGCGGAAATCGGCTGGGAAGTCGCTGTCGTCTTAGTCCGTTTCGATGCCATCGCCAAGACGCGTGGGCTGCGGCAGACCGCGCGGGTCAGTTGACGACGATCTCGATCACGTGAGGTCCACCCACGGCTCGCGCGCGCCGCAGTGCATCGCCCAGTTCATCCTGCGAGGTGAGCCGCTCGGCTGGAATGCCATAGGCGTCGGCGAGTTTGATGAAATCCGGCGGCGCAGGCGAGACGCCAACGGGTTCGACGCCGGCGTCACGCATCGAAGTCTCGATCTCGCGATAGCCGCGATTGTTCCAGATGACGAAGATGACGCCGAGGTGGTGTTCGGCAGCGACCGCGATCTCGGGCAGGGTGAACTGGAAGCCGCCGTCGCCGGTCAGGCAGACGACTGGCAGGTCGGGCCTAGCAATGGCCGCGCCGATCGCCGCGGCAGGGCCGTAGCCCAGCGCGCCATAGCCGGTCGCGGCGTTGAACCAGCCGCCGGGGCGGTCGTGGTCGTACCAGAGATTGGCGGCGTAGACCGGCTGCGTCGAATCGCCGACGATCAAGGCTCCGGGTAGCGCGTCGCGGATAGCCTCGACCGCGCGCACCTGGCCCTGCATCATCGGGCCGATTTCAGTCCATGCCGCCGCCCGGGTCGCGGCGGCGCGGGCAGCGCCCTCATCGGCGATCGCCGGTCCGTTGCCGAGCGCCGCCGTCAACGCACCGAGTACCACCTCGCTGTCACCCTGCACAGAGACGGTTGCCGGGTGCCGCTCTAACTGGTCAGCGTCGATGTCGATCCTGACGAGATTCTTCGGTGCGGCAAAACCACCGTCGGCATACATGTCGTAGTCGGTCGGCCCAAATTCTGTTCCTGCCGCGATGACGAGATCGGCGTCGGCCATGAGCGCGCGGACGGGTTTCAGGCTCGGGCTGGCATGCAGGCCGAGCGGATGGCCGTGCAGCAACCCGCGCGCGTTCGCTGTCGTGATCACGGGTGCGTCAAGTCGCTCGGCAAGCCGGCGCAGAGCTGCGCCAGCCCGCTTCGCCCCGCCGCCGGCGAGGATCAGCGGGCGTCGGGCGTTGCGGGCAAGCTCGGCGGCCTGCGCGATCTGCGCCGGATTGGCGGAGGGCCTGGCAGCGAGTGGCGACGCTGCTACGTCGCCAGCCGGCTTACCCATCACGTCGAGCGGCACTTCGATGTGCACGGGTCCGGGCCGCCCGGTAGCGAACAGCGTGAAGGCGCGGTTGAGGACGGCGGGCAGTTCCGCACCGCTCTCGATCCGGTGCGAGAAGAGCGCAAACTTTTCCATCATGCCGCGCTGGTCGGGCAGTTCATGCAGATAGCCAAGGCCTTTGCCCAGCGTGTCCAGCCGGTTGACGCCGGAGATCACCAGCATCGGGATCGAATCCGCCCGCGCCTGCGCCATCGCCGTGATGGCGTTGGTCAGGCCCGGCCCGGTGATGACGAAGGCGACGCCGGGCTTGCCCGAGGCGCGGGCATAGCCGTCGGCCATGAAGGCCGCGCCCTGCTCGTGGCGGGGCGTGACGTGGCGGATGCCCGAAGCCGCAAGGCCCCGGTAGAGCTCGATCGTGTGCACGCCCGGGATGCCGAACACAGTGTCGACGCCATGCGCCTCGAGCAGGTGGATCAGGGCTTCTCCGACGGTGCTCATGCGCGCCAGATCGGCCGCGTCAGGCAGGTGGGGCCACCCTCGCAGGAAATGCAGAGCGCGGTCGCTTCGAAGGTCTGGACCTTGCAGCCGGCGGCTTCCATCGCGGCCTTGGTCTTCGGGAAGCCGGCGACCGCGATGATCTCGTGCGGCGCCGTCGGCAGCACGTTGAGGCTCAAGCCAAAACTGTCGTGGAATTCGTCGGCGTCACCCTCGACCAGCCTGATGCCGCGCGCCTTGAGCAATTGCCAGAACGGCGCGGGCAAGAGCGGCGAAAAGACCAGCGCCAGATCGTCGGCCAGCGGGCTGATCACCGACATCAGATGCAGGCAGGCCTCTTCGCCCTGCCAGAACGGCAGGTCGAAACCGAGAACGGAAATGCCTTTCGGCCCCAGGATGTTGGCGACCTGCTGGATGCCATCCTGGTTGGTGCGCACCCCACGCCCGATCGCCAGCGTATCCTTGTCGATCCAGACGCAGTCGCCACCCTCGACCGTCCCCGGCGCCTCGACGCGGCCAAGGATCGGGACGCCCATCTTGCGGTAGGTTGTCTCGTGCAGGCCGGGCTCGGGCCGGCGCAGCGCCTTGCCCATCGACAGGATGACGGCGCCATGGTCGGTCATCAGCGACGGGTCGTGCGTGAAGACGGAATCGGCCAGGCCATCGTCGTCGTCCGGCAGGAACGAGATCTCGGCTCCGCTGGCCCTGACCAGGTCGACCAGCCGGTCATGTTCCTGAGCCGCCTTTGCCGGATCGAATGTCGGCCCGTAATGCCATTCCTTTGCGTCGGCGCGGCGCATGGCGCTTGAAGCCCGGCGCATCAGCACCCGCTTCAGCGGCCCGGCCATCGATTGCGAACCGTATCCCTGCTCCACCCGGCGTCTCCCTCGCGAATTGTGCCCAATCTCTACACAGCAGCCGCGTGGTGCTGCAAGTGAAGGCATTGCGGTTGACGAGATCGCGTTGTCGGGTCCATGCTGCATCGCAGTTGGAGAGCGTATCCGCGTCATGCAGAAGCCCGAGAGGCGAATCCTACGCCCGTTACACAAGGCGCGCCGCGCATGAGCGCTGCTTCCGCAGCATCCGCGAAGGTCGGTCGGCAGGATGCCGCCGAAGCCATCCATATCGAGAACCTGCACAAGAAGTTCGGTGAGTTGCACGTGCTCAAGGGCGTGTCGCTTTCGGCGCGCGACGGCGACGTCGTCGCGATCATCGGCGGCTCGGGCTCGGGCAAGTCGACACTCTTGCGCTGCATCAACTGCCTCGAGAACCCGACCTCCGGCACGATCCGCGTCAATGCCGAGGAAATTCGGCTGAAGGCCGACAGCCACGGCAACACGATCCCCGCCGACCGCCGCCAGATCGAGCGGATCCGCTCCAAGCTCGGCATGGTGTTCCAGAGCTTCAACCTCTGGAGCCACATGACGCTGATCGAGAACGTCATCGAGGTGCCGGTGCATGTCTTGGGCGTGTCGAAGACGGAGGCGATCGCCACCGGTGAAGAGCTGCTCGCCCGCGTCGGCCTCTCTGACAAGCGCGACGTCTACCCGGCGTTTCTGTCGGGCGGCCAGCAGCAGCGCGGCGCGATCGCCCGCGCGCTCGCCATCCAGCCGCGCGTCATGCTGTTCGACGAGCCGACCTCGGCGCTCGATCCGGAGCTTGTCGGCGAAGTGCTGAAGGTGATCGCCGATCTCGCCCGAGAGGGCCGGACGATGATTCTGGTGACGCATGAGATGAAATTCGCACGCGAAGTCGCGACCCATGTCGTCTTCCTGCGCAACGGAGTGGTCGAGGAAGAAGGGCCGCCGGACCAGATGTTCGGCGCTCCAAAGACCGAGGCGCTCAAGCAATTCATCCGCTCAGTCAGCTAGAAAGGCGCGGGCGGTGATGGGGAATTTGAAGTTGGAAACGGGAGAACGGACATGAAGACAATTCTGAAACTCGCGGCCGCGGCCGCGCTGCTGGCGGCTTCCGCCGGATTCGCGTCGGCGCAATCGGTCAAGGTCGGCTTTTCGCCAGAGGCCTATCCGCCATTCTGGGCGGCGGATGCCTCAGGCAAGTGGACTGGCTGGGAAGTCGAGATCATCGACGCGATTTGCGCTGAGGCGAAGCTCACCTGCGAACTGACACCGATCCCGTGGGACGGCCTGATTCCGGCGTTGACGACGAAAAAGATCGACGCGATCATGAACTCGATGTCGATCACCGCCGAGCGGGAGAAGACGATCGCCTTCTCGGACAAGTACTACAACACGCCGACCGCCGTCATCGGCCCGAAAGGCGAGGCCTTCACCACCGATCCGGCAGGGCTGAAGGGCAAGATCATCGGAGTTCAGGTGTCGACCACCCACTCCGCCTATGTGAAGAAGCACTTCACGGAAGCGGCCGAGATCAAGGAATACCAGACGCAGGACGAGGCCAACCAGGATCTCGCCGCCGGCCGCATCGACGCCACCCAGGCCGACGCCATCGCGCTCGACGCCTTCCTCAAGTCCGAGCAGGGCATGGCCTGCTGCGACCTCAAGGGCAATGTCGCCGAGGACCTCGAAATCCTCGGCCCCGGCGTCGGAGCGGGCGTGCGCCAGGACGATGCGGCGCTGAAGGAGAAGCTTAACGCCGGCATCAAGGCGATCCGCGACAACGGCAAATATGCCGAGATCACCAAGAAATACTTCGACTTCGACGTTTACGGCGGGTGAGGCGCCAATAGCGCACGGCACAAGCATCCCCTCACCGTCCCGGCTTCGCCGGTCCACCTCTCCCCCTGCCAGGGGGAGAGGAAACGCCAACTGCCGACGCTGCGATTCCTCTCCCCTCACGAAGTGGGGGAGAGGTGGATCGGGCGAAGCCCGAGACGGTGAGGGGGCTTTTTTGCAACGACGATGATCGAAACGCTCTTCACCCCGCTGCTCCAGGTCTCGACCATGGACCTGCTGGCCCTCAGCCCACCCGGTTGGGGCGGCAACCTGCTGCGCGGTCTGGCAAACTCGATCGTCATTGCGCTCGGCGCATTCGGCTCCGGCTTGCTGATCGGCATCGGCGGCGCCTATGGCAAGCTCTATGGCGGGCCGATCCTGCGCGATCTGCTCGAGGTCTACACCACGATCGTCCGCGCAGTGCCGGAACTGGTGCTGATCCTGATCCTCTATTTCGCCGGCACCGACCTGATCAACCGCGTGCTGGAAGCGCTGGGCTATCAGCGCATCGACATCAACGGTCTTGTCGCCGGCATCTGGGTGCTGGCCTTCGTGCAGGGCGCCTATGCGACCGAAGTGCTGCGCGGCGCGATCCTGTCGATCCCGCAAGGCCAGATCGAGGCGGCGCGAGCCTATGGCATGTCGCCCGGGCTGATGCTGCGCCGCATCACCTTGCCGTCGATGCTGCCTTTCGCCATTCCCGGCCTCGCCAATCTGTGGCTGATCGCGACCAAGGATACAGCGCTGCTGGCGATTGTCGGCTTCAACGAACTCACCCAGGAAACGCGCACTGCCTCCGGTCAGACCAAGGCCTATTTCACCTTCTTCCTCGCCGCCGGCGTGCTCTACCTGCTCCTGACCCTGTTCTCAAACCAGATCATCGCCCGCGTCGAGCGCTGGTCACGGCGCGGCATGCCCTCGGTCACCGGGAGCGGCCGATGACCGACCGCGTGGCAACGCTCGCCGTTTTCGCCGCGCGCAGCCCTTGGCTGCAGCCGCACCGCCTGCTGCTGATGGCGATCGCTGCCGCCTTGGTGATTTCGGCGGCGGTGTTCATGCGCTGGGACTGGCTGCCGCGCTACTACGACCTGGCGCTGCTCGGCATCTGGCGCACGATCTGGATCCTCGTCGTCACCTGCGTGCTCGGCATGCTGCTGGCGATCCCGCTCGGCCTCGCGCAGGCGGCGGGTCCGTGGTGGCTGGCGATGCCGGCGAATGCGTTCTGCACGATCATCCGCGGCACGCCGCTGCTGCTGCAACTCTGGCTGCTCTACTACGGGCTCGGGTCCCTGTTTCCGCAGTTCCCATGGATCCGGCAGTCCGAACTCTGGCCGTATCTCCGGCAGGCCTGGCCCTACGCGGTCCTGGCGTTGACGCTATCGTTCGCAGCCTATGAAGGCGAGGTGATGCGCGGCGCTTTCGCCGGCGTGCCGAAGGGCCAGCTTGAATCCGCGCGCGCCTTCGGCATGCGCCGCTTCACCGTGTTCCGCCGCATCTGGCTGCCGCAGGCGGTCCAGCGGGCGCTGCCGACGCTGGCGGGCGAGACCGTGCTGCAGCTGAAGGCGACGCCGTTGGTGGCAACCATCACCGTGGTCGACATCTACAATGTCGCCTCGCGGGTCAGGCAGGAGACATTCATCGTCTACGAGCCGCTGCTGCTGCTGGCGCTGATCTACCTGATCATCTCCGGAGTGATCATCTTCCTGTTCCGCAAACTGGAAGCGCGGATTCCGTCGCGTCTCGGCTGATGGTCATGCTCACTCTCGCGGAAGCCGAACGGCTGTGCATCGACGCGGCGCTTGCAGCGGGCGCATCCGCTCCGGCTGCCGAATCGATCGCGCGGGCGACGGTCGCGGCCGAGGCCGATGGGCAGGCCTCCGTCGGGCTGTCCCACTTCATCGATTACCTGGAGGCGTGGAAGGCCGGCCGTATCAGGGGCGATGCGGCGCCGGCGCTGACACGCCCCGCGCCGACGATCATCCTGTCCGACGCAGATGGCGGCACCGCGCATCTCGGTTTTGACGTGGCGTTCGACGACCTGGTGGTCGCAGCCGAAACGTTCGGCGTCGCGATCTTCAGCCAACGAAACGCTTTCACCTCGGGCGCGCTCGGCTGGTACACGTCGCGCCTTGCCGAGCAGGGGCTCGTTGCGCTGGCGGCGACGAGCGGTCCGGCTTTCCTCGCAGGGTCGGGCACGACGAAACCGGTGTTCTGCACCAATCCGTTGTCCTTCGCCGCGCCGCGTCATGGCGGCCCACCGCTGCTGGTCGACCAGTCCTCGAGCGCGACGGCCTATGTCAACATTCGCGCAGCGGCGGAACGCGGCGAAACGATTCCGGAGGGCTGGGCGCTCGGTCCGGACGGCCGGCCGACGACCGACCCAGCCCAGGCAATGCGTGGCGCACTGCTCGCGTTCGGCGGATCGCGCGGGGCAAACATCGCGCTCATGGTCGAGGTGCTGGCTGCCGGATTGTCTGGCACGAACTGGTCCGTCGATTCACCGCCCTATTCAGAAGGCTCGGAATCGCCCGGCAGCGGCCTCTTCGTCCTCGCAATCGACCCGAAACTGTTCGGCGATGGTTTTCCGGAGAGGCTTGGGGCGCATCTCGGCCGGCTGGAAGATGAGTTCGGCATGCATTTGCCGGGCGAAGCGAAGGCTGCACGGCGCATAAGCTCGGTGCGGGACGGGCTGGCGGTCGACGCGGCCATCGTCGCGCGCATCGCCGCATTCATGCCTGGTCCATAAACGCAAAAACCCCGCCTGTTGGCGGGGTTTCAGTGGTCCATCTATCGAAAATCAGTGACGGGCGAGCCAGCTGTCGATGTCCTTCTCGGCTTCGTCCTTGGTATTGCCGTAGCGTTCCTGCAGGCGGCCCGCGAGCTCGGTGCGCTTGCCCTTGATGACGTCGAGATCATCATTCGTGAGCTTGCCCCACTGCTGCTGGGCCTTGCCCTTGAACTGTTCCCAATTGCCTTCGATCTGATCCCAATTCATTGCGCATCTCCTGGGTTTGCATCTGCCGGCGTTGTTTGCCGTGCTGAAAAAGAAACGCATGTCCCATGCCAAAGTTCCCTTCGACCGACGCGCGTCGAGTGGTTTGGTCACGGGCAATTGAGGCCGGCGTGATTTGACCCGAGCCGAACTGAACGCGACTGCTGCGCTGCAACATAAGGACATTGTGCATGACAGACACCACTCGACACGAGGCTCCCGACAGGAGCAGGCTCTTTATCCCGGCGCTTGCGCCAGTCTACGCGGCGCTTCACGACAGCGCCTATACCTTGCTGCGCGTGGTCGCCGGTGGTGCGCTGATTGTGCATGGCGCAGGCAAGATCACCGACCCGTTCGGTGCGGCAAGCATGGTCGAAGGGCTGGGCTTCTATCCGGGCGCCTTCTGGTCGCTGCTTTTGTCCGCGACCGAATTCTTCGGCGGCATCCTGATCCTGATCGGCCTGTTCACCCGCCCGGCGGCATTTGCGGCGCTGATCGTGCTGCTGGTCACGGTCTGGTTCCACTGGTGACCATGAGCCAGGGCTATGGCGGCGCGGAGAAGTCGATCATCTGGGCGGCGATCTTCGCCTTCCTGACCGTTCGCGGCGGCGGCGCGCATACGGTCGACGGGCGGCTCGGCAGAACGTTCTGACGGACGACTGGACAAGCAAAAACCCCGCCGGATCCGGCGGGGTTTTCATTTGGTAGTCTCAAAGGCGTTGGCCTTTAGTTGCGGCCCTTGAGCGCCGCGCCCAGGATATCGCCCAGCGAAGCGCCGGAGTCGGTCGAGCCGTACTGGGCAACCGCTTCCTTCTCTTCGGCGATTTCCAGCGCCTTGATGGAGACCTGCACCTTGCGGGTCTTCTTGTCGAAGGCGATGACGCGCGCGTCGGTCTTCTGGCCGACCGAGAAGCGCTCGGGGCGCTGCTCGTCGCGGTCGCGCGACAGGTCGTTGCGCTTGATGAAGCTTTCGAGACCGCTCTCGACGAGACGCACCTCGAGGCCACCATCGGTGATCTTCGTCACTTCGCAGGTGACCACGGCGTTCTTGCGCAGTTCGCCCGAATTGGCGGCTTCGCCAACCGCGTCGCGCTGCATCTGCTTGACGCCAAGGGAGATGCGCTCCTTGTCGATATCGATGTCGAGAACCTGAGCCTTCACCATGTCGCCACGGTTGTACTCCTCGATCACCTGCTCGCCCGGACGGGTCCAGTCGAGATCGGAGAGATGGACCATTCCGTCCACGTCGCCTTCGAGGCCGATGAACAGGCCGAACTCGGTCTTGTTCTTGACCTCGCCCTCGACCTGGCTGCCAACCGGATGGCTGCGTGCGAACGCTTCCCACGGGTTCTCGAGCGTCTGCTTGAGGCCGAGCGAGATGCGGCGCTTGGCCGGATCGACCTCGAGCACAACGACGTCGACTTCCTGCGTCGTCGACAGGATCTTGCCGGGATGCACGTTCTTCTTGGTCCACGACATTTCCGAGACGTGGATGAGGCCTTCGATGCCCGGCTCCAGCTCGACGAATGCGCCGTAGTCCGTGATGTTCGTGACGGTGCCCTTGATCTTCTTGCCGATCGGGAACTTGGTGCCGATATCGCCCCACGGATCCGACTCGAGCTGCTTCATGCCGAGCGAGATGCGGTGGGTTTCCTGGTTGATGCGGATGATCTGCACCTTGACCGACTGGCCGATGTTCAGGATCTCGGTCGGGTGGTTGACGCGACGCCATGCCATGTCGGTGACATGCAGCAGGCCGTCGATGCCGCCGAGGTCGACGAACGCACCGTAGTCGGTGATGTTCTTGACCACGCCTTCGACCACCTGGCCCTCTTCGAGGTTCTGGACGATCTCCGAACGCTGCTCGGCGCGGCTCTCTTCGAGAACGGTGCGGCGCGACACCACGATGTTGCCGCGGCGGCGATCCATCTTGAGGATCTCGAAGGGCTGCGGGTTGTGCATGAGGGGCGTGACGTCGCGGATCGGACGGATGTCAACCTGCGAGCGCGGCAGGAAGGCCACGGCGCCGTCGAGATCGACCGTGAAGCCGCCCTTGACCTGGTTGAAGATGACGCCTTCGACGCGCTCTCCGCGGTTGAACTTCTCTTCGAGCTTGACCCAGCTCTCTTCGCGGCGGGCCTTCTCGCGCGACAGGACAGCTTCGCCCAGTGCGTTTTCAATGCGTTCGACCATGACCTCGACCGTATCGCCGGCCTTGAGATCCTTGGCCTTGGTGCCGAATTCCTTCAATGGGACGCGGCCTTCGACCTTCAGGCCGACGTCGATGATGGCCATGTCCTTTTCAATGGACGTGATGATTCCGCGAACGACCGAACCCTCGGCGGAATGGCTCTCGGAAAAGGACTCGTCGAGTAGGCTCGCGAAATCGTCGCGAGATGGATTTGCTGCAGACATATGTTCTCCTGGGTGCCCCGTCACTTTGCGGGGCGGCGCCGTGGTTCGCGTTGCGTTGGCCTGCCGGCGTCCCGGGCATAAAGCCCTGGTGCCGCTGTCGCGGCGAAGTCCGGCGCATGAGAATGCTGGCAGGCTGGTTTATGGCTTTTGCCAGTTCCGCATTGAAGCGGCTGATTGGGGTCAGGCCTTGTCTTTCGTCGCGAGCGCGTCGTCTATGATGCGCACCGCCGCGAGAAACGTGGCCTCTATATCCATTTGCGACGTGTCGAGCAAGTGCGCGTCGGCAGCCGGCCGCAGCGGCGAGTCCTCGCGTCCCATGTCGCGCGCATCGCGCCGCTCGATGTCGGCCAGGATGCCGGCAAAATCAGCCTGGCCGCCGAGCCGGATGATCTCGCGGTGGCGCCGGCCGGCGCGGACCTCGGCGCTGGCGGTGACATAGAGCTTGGCGTCGGCGTCCGGGCAGACCACGGTGCCGATGTCGCGGCCATCGAGCACGGCGCCGGGCGGCGTCCGCCCGAATTCGCGCTGCTTCTCGACCAGGATGCGCCGCACCGCCGGGATCACCGCGACCTTCGACGCCGCCTCGCCGACCCGGTGCGCCGAAAGCAGATGCCGGTCGAGCTTCGACAGGTCCGCCGCCTCCGCCGCTTCGATCGCATGCCGCTCATCGTCGAGCGGCAAGCCGTTGTCGAGCAGGGCGAGCGCCACCGCGCGGTAGGTCAGCCCGGTGTCGAGATGGTTCAGGCCGTAATGCGTGGCCAGCCGGCGCGACAGCGTGCCCTTGCCGGATGCCGCCGGCCCGTCGATGGCGATGATGGTGGGTGAGGTCATGGGCTCAGCTTCGTCTTACGGGAGAGACCAGACCGGCCCGGATGGCGTCGCGAATCTCGATCGCAAGTGTGCGGGTGAAACCGGTCGAGAAGCGCCCGAGAGGCTGCAGGGAGTCAAAATCGTAGGTCCGCGTCTCCAGCGTGATGTTATACTCGTCGATGATGAGCCAGCAGGGCTGGCCGAGCCCGCCGTACCGTCTTTCGGACGCGGGAATCTCGACCGCCAGGCGTTCTGCCTCCGGACGCCTTGTCGTAATTGGAAAGAGGAAGATCTCATTCGAGGGCAGCCGCGCGGATCGGAACATGACGCACGACGGCCGAACTTTTCGGCCAGTCTCTTCCCCCGACGTGCTCTCGCGTTTCCAGAGATAGTTGTAGGCAAATACCTCGCCCGGATCGAAAGAGGTCATTTCCCGTCGATCAACTCGTTCAGGCCTTCAAGCAGTTCCGCGAGAATTTCGGGAGGAGAATTTTCGATCGTGTAGGCCCGAGGATAAGTAAGCCGTTCATAAGCTTCAACGCTCATCATGACGAGCTTTGGCTTGCCGCGCTTCTGCAGCATGACAGGAGCTGCCAACGCTGCGTCCAGCACCTCGCCGGACTGGCGGTTGAGATCGGAAAAGGCGTAGGATTTCATTGGGGATGGCTCCAACTACGTATGATACGTATAGGGTAAAGGCGGGCTTCAAGCAAGAATCTCATCTCCTGCGGCCCGATGCGACCCGCCGCTATGGCTTTACACTACGCTCTCGCACCAACTCCGCCATGTCGGCATTCGCATGCGCCGCTGACAGATCGCGCAGCCCATGCTCGACGCCCGCCACATCGCCGGCCGGCCGGTTCTGGCTGACCTTCCACTTGCCCTCGATGTCGGTGATCTCGATCTCGACGCCGATGATGCCCTTGATCTGCGACGCGATATAGGTTTCGGGTGCATCTTCGACCGCCCAGGGCGCGGACCGCTTGCCCTCATGCCCGCCTGTCAGCTTGCCGATCTGCGTCCGGAGCCAAGCGGCGTCGGTGACAACCCGCGCCGTGCCACGGACCTGAACGATGGCATAGTTCCAGGTCGGCACGACCTTGCCGGTCTCCTGCTTGGTCGCATACCAGGACGGCGTGATGTAGGAGTTTGCGCCCTGGAACACGACCAGCACCGGCGCGCCGGCCTCGATCTCCCGCCACTGGCTGTTCGCCCTGGCGAGGTGGACCTGAAGTGTTCCCTTTTCCGACATCGACGGTTCGAGGTGGAACGGCAGCGGATTGGCGACGATGCCGTTCGCGCCGCTGGTGATCAGCAGCCCGAGCGGATGCGCCTTGATCAGAGCATGCTGGACGGCAAGATCGGTCTCGCGAAAATGCGGCGGCTGATACATCCTACCGGATCTCCGCGCCCATTCCCGTCATCAGGTCCATGAATTCCGGAAAGCTGGTCGCGATCATCGACTGATCGTCGATCGTTACCGGATTTTCCGCCGCCAGCCCCATGACGAGGAAGGCCATCGCGATGCGGTGATCGAGATGCGTCTCGACCTTTCCGCCGCCGAGCCCGCCGCCCTCCGGCGCGCCGCGCACGGCCAGCCAGTCCTTGCCCTCGTCGCAATCGACGCCGTTGACCTTAAGCCCATTGGCGACAGCGGACAGCCGGTCGGATTCCTTGACGCGCAGTTCCTCCAGTCCCTGCATCAGCGTCTCACCTTCGGCGAAGGACGCCGCGACAGCAAGCACGGGATATTCGTCGATCATTGAAGGCGCGCGCTCCGCCGGCACGGTCACGCCCTTCAGCTCCGACGAGCGGACGCGGAGATCGGCCACATCCTCGCCACCGGCGTTGCGGCGGTGCATGATTTCGATGGAAGCGCCCATTTCCAGGAGCGTGGTGATCAGTCCGGTCCGTGTCGGGTTCATCAGCACATTTTCGACCACAATGTCCGAGCCCGGCACGATCAGCGCTGCGACGATCGGGAACGCCGCAGACGACGGGTCGCCCGGCACGGCAATTGTCTGCCCGGTCAGCTTGCCCTGACCCTCGATGCGGATATGGCGAACGCCTTCCGCGTCGGTCTCGACCTCGAGATTGGCACCAAATCCGCGCAGCATCTTTTCGGTATGGTCGCGCGTCATCACCGGTTCGATGACCGTGGTGACGCCTGGCGCGTTGAGCCCTGCGAGAAGGACGGCCGACTTCACCTGCGCCGATGCCATCGGCACCCGGTAGACGATCGGGGCAGCCGTCTTCGGCCCGCGCAGCGTCAGCGGCATGCGGTCGCCGGGAGTCGACTTGACCTGAACGCCCATCAGCCGCAGCGGATCGAGCACCCGGCCCATCGGCCGCTTCGACAGCGAGGCGTCGCCGATGAAGGTCGTTTCCATGTCGTAGACGCCCGACAGGCCCATGGTCAGGCGCGAGCCGGTGCCGGCATTGCCGAAGTCGAGCGGCGCCTCCGGCTGCAGCAGGCAGCCATTGCCGACGCCCTGGATGATCCATTCGTCGCCGTTACGCGAAATCTTCGCGCCAAATGCCTTCATGGCCTCGCCGGTGCGCAGCACGTCCTCGCCTTCCAGCAGTCCGGTGATTCGGGTTTCGCCCGCCGCCAGCCCGCCGAACATCAGCGATCGGTGCGAGATCGACTTGTCGCCCGGCATGCGGACATGGCCTTTCAGCGGCGGCGACAGCCACGCGGTTGCCGGCCTTGGCGAAACGTGCTCGTTCATGACGGTCCTTCGAGCGTTGCAATGGCCGGGTTTCTCCCCCAGGCGCGGCGGCGTCTCTAGCATGGCGCGGCGCGGCGGTCATCCCCGCAGGCTGACGGCCCGATATGCCCGCGCGACAGTGCCGGAAGGCCGCAAACCACCGAGTCGATAGGCTTTGACAGGGCCTCGACTTGTGGATATGGGGACCCACTCTTGAAAACGATGCGGTCCCGGCGGATGAATTCCCGCGCGGTCAGGGCGCCGGCAAACTCCGGGCCAGCTTCCACGAGGCGATAAAGTGGCGAAACAAGAACTTGGCACCAAGCGTATCGACCCGGACACGGGCCGGAAATTCTATGATCTGAACAAGGATCCGATCGTCTCTCCCTACACGGGCAAGAGTTATCCGCGGTCCTACTTCGATTCCACCGCGCTCGCCGTGCTGGAGGAGGAGGAAGAGGTGGTCGAGAAGGAAGTCGACGCCGAGGACGACGCGCCTGAACTGGTGACGCTCGAGGAGGCCGACGACGAGACCAAGGGTGCGGGCGACGACCTGCCCGATCTCGACGACGATGATGTCGAGCTCGACGACGAGGAAGACGACACGTTCCTTCCCGACGAGGAAGAGGAAGATGACGACGTCGCCGACATTATCGGCGTCGGCGGCGAGGACGACGACGAAATCTGATCTTTCGTCCCGTTGGCCGTCGGATCCGACGAATATCCGGACATGGGCCGGAAACGCGTCGGACGGGCCTTGATATTGCGAGGCGGCGGGGTTAGAAGCCGCCTCATCTGCGGTGGGAGACCCATCCCTGCCGATCCTACGCCGGAAACGGCGCCGTCCGAAAGGCCGGAGAGTGGGGCCATAGCTCAGTTGGGAGAGCGCTTGAATGGCATTCAAGAGGTCGTCGGTTCGATTCCGATTGGCTCCACCAAATCTCTCTCCGATCAAGAAAAGATCGATCTTTCAATGGGTTGCGTAGGGTCTGCCTTCCCGCCTCAGACCAGTTCAGACTAACAATTCAGACCAACTTTCGCTGGAACCGGAGTGCGGCTGCCTCGGCCATCGCATCGACCTCCTCATTCCTAGCGTCCCCAGCGTGGCCCTTGACCCACTGCCACACGATATCCCTCCCGGCGCAGGTAGCGGCGAGCGGCTGCCAAAGGTCAGGGTTAAGGACCGGGGTCTTGTCCCTCTTGAACCATCCGCCCGCCTCCCACTTCGGCAGATATTCGTTCATGCCTTTGACGACATATTGGCTGTCGCTAACGATGACGATGGGGTCGGGTTCGTCGGCGCGTATGGCCGCTAGCGCAGCGATGACGCCGCCAAGTTCCATGCGGTTGTTCGTCGTGTGAAGGTCGCCGCCGCTTAGGCGCTTCACCTTGATTTCGGTATCGCCCTCCATTCGGCGAAGGACCGCCGCATAGCCGCCTGGGCCGGGATTGCCGATGCAAGCGCCGTCAGCATAGATGAGTATGTGGCGACCTAAGGGGCCGCCGGTCGAGTTGTTCATTTCACGTTCCGTTCTTCAATCGAGCCGTAGGGCACGTGCCCCGACAGCCTACTAAGCAATGCCCTCATACGAGCCGTTATTCGTCCTCATCACAGTCGGCGGCGTCATCGCCGTCATCGGCGCAATCCGCGGAGATGAAACCCCAGTCGTCCGCGATCTGCCTGACAACATGCTCGCCACTATGGCGTAGGAGAGCTTCACCAAAGAGGCCGGGATGCAGCCCGATCTGCTTGCCGAACGCCTTTTGCAGACGCTTATGGTAGCCGTCGATCATGGCCTCCATAGCCTCCTCGCTAAACACCCCCCACTCGCGGTCACCGCGTAGCGCCGCCCGAACCTCTTCAAGCCGTCCGGGGGGCCTCTTGGGGAACTGGAGGCGGTAGTCACTGAGCGTGCTGCGAAGGTTCGTAATGGTGCGCTCGCTCACTCCGGCCTTAGCGGCGATCATTGCCTTGGCTTCCCCAGAGAACAGAACTAGCCGCCATGCGCCCTCCATTCTCTCCCACTTTGCCATTGGCAGCTTCGCCTTCTGATTGAGGCTCAGCGCCTCCCCCATAGCCTCCTCAAGGCTGCCTTTGAACCACACTACGGGCACCGGGCCGGTCACCCCCGCGACTTCATAAGCTGCGAGACGGTGATGCCCGTCGATCAAGTAGGCGTCCCCGGCGACGGCGTAGACGGTGATGGGGTCAAGCGTTCGGGCCGCCAACGGCTTCGCCGCCAGTGCCCTCGCCAGCGCGAGCACATGGCTTGCCTCAACGGCTCCATCCTCGGCATCGCCCTCCCGCATCTGAAACAACGCGGGGGCCGTCTTGATGTCCGCTAGTGGCAGCCAGAGTGGCCTCTCAGCCACCTCCAGGCCATTAAGCTCCCCAAGTGCCCGAAGGCGCTCGAAGGCGTCTAGCGGCCTCTCACGGCTCACTGTGCGGTCCACATGCCGGCATCCCGCCGATCTAGAGCCAGCCCCATGTCGTCACGCTTGGCGGCTCCGCGCTCAGACTGGATTGAGCATCGCCGAAGGTCGAGCCGATCCCCGGCGCGATAGCGGACCACTTCCCCCCGACCCAGTCCAAGAATGGCTCTGGCGACGGTGACCTGACCTCCGGAGACATCGACGCAAGTCGTTCTGACATAGAGGCGGTCGCCCCCGTCATTCACCGCGAACCAGAGCCCGGTAAGCCCCGCGTTCTGGAGCCTGTCAAAATCTTCGGCATCGACAACGGCCCAGCGAAGTTCGGCGTTGTCTAGTGGCACCTTCACGATGTCACGACCGCGCCCGTCCGTGGTCCGGATGTGCTGTCGGCGGGGCTTGGCGGGGCGAATGGTGGTGTTCGGATGGTGGTCGGTGTTCTCGGTGATTGTCATTGTGGTTCCTTGTTGAGATTGTTGTCGAAGCGCAAAAGCGCCGGAGGGTGTCCTCCAGCGCCTTGCGGTGTGTGATGGTGTGTTGATGGTGTTGTCGGGGGTCGTGCGGCCTTACACGGCAGAAACAGGTAGGGTTGGGACGTGATGGCTCCTCGACGAATGGGCCGCGATACTTCGGAGTTGGTGGGTGACTGTCTCAGAAGGATAGCGGTCCCGGCTCCCGGCCCCAAGCGGCGCGGACGGCAGCGGCATATGCTTCCGGCCCTACGTCCCGCATGAACTCGGCAAGCTTGCCTTCGGCCCACAGCGCGGCCTGCATAACCGGGGCCGATGTCGCCTCGCCTCCCGCTGCGATGGCCTCCAGGGCCAGTTCGAGGAAGTCGTGAGCATCGCGTAGCGGGAAGAAGGGGTCGGGGCGCGACAGCCATAGTCCGGACTCTTCATCGAAGCGCGGCCGCGCCGCTTCCGCTGGGCCAGTGGTCGTGGGCTGCTTTGGGTGGTTGTCGAGGGTCATTGGTGGCTCTCCTTTCGGGGTTGGCGATGATCCGCCTAACGCCGCCTGACAGTAATTCGATAAGTGTTCAATGCTCAAGTTCTGTGGTCGGTCTCGGCTTGGCACTGATTTCCAAATCTAGTCAAATATGATCCCACTAATGGGATAAAATAACAGCCGCGCATCAACACCTGATTGCTGTTCATATTCGAGTTAGTCTCATAAGTGGGACGATGTTGACAGATTGTCGCAGGGGCAGCGAGCGGGCCGTAGTCGTTGATTCTCCTGAGTAGAGTCGCAACTGATTGGGCGATAGCGATCCGCACGGGCGGCGGCTCCTGCGTAAGGACGGGATTGCGCCGCAGGGGGCGACTGCGATGCGCGACCTGTGCCGCCGACCGCCGCCTTGAAAGGGGCGTCCGATTTCGTGCGAGGAATGGCGGGGGTTCTGCTATCTGTGTTCAACCCCACGGAGCGGCAAGTGTCACAGCGCGGCCAAGCCCTGTTTGATCGGTATGTTCGCGACGATCTGGGAAGGCCTGAGCTGGGGTGGCTTACAATGGAGCTTCACGCCTTCCGCCTGACGATTTCCGCAGAACATGCACGTGTCCCGTCATCGGAGATAATCGAAGCGGTTGGCCCTATGATCGCGGCGCTTGGCCTTGCGAGGTTGACCACTCTCTCGGCACCGTTGACGGCTCTGCCGTAGATCAACAACGCCCCAGTGGGACAGGCGGCATCTCTACCGGACAACAGTCCGTTCGATCTTGTGCGAGCAAAGCCGGGGGCGTCGGCAACCAACGTCCGAACACGCGGGATTGGCAAAATGACAAAACGTGGCAAGTCACTGTTTGATCGATATGTGTCCACCCATCTGGATCACCCAGCGCTCGTGACGCTCACAATGGGCCAGCACGCGTTCAATCTGACGCTTTCTGCCGACGATGCCCATATCCCGTCATCTGAGATGACCGATGAGGTCGGACCGCTTGTCGCAGCGCTGGACCTCGCAAGGCTGACCAAATTTCCGACCCTGGGCGCGATAGTGCCGACCACCTAACGCCAGTAGAAGGCCGGGCATCATCGTCTTTTCTGCACCCAGCAGAAGTGGCCACAACGCAGCGATTGGGTAGTGTCTCAGGTTGAAACTAGACGCCGCGAACGTGACAGTCGTGCCACGGCCAGAGCTCGTATATGCTTAGCGGAAAACACAGGGGTTTCAGATGCCCGATATCGACGCATTTATCGTGGAACTTTTGGGCATCCGGTCCAGCCTCGTCAACGGCATCGACGCCCTCCAGCGTGATCAGCACGGGATAGCGACCGCATCGCAGGCCATTGTTTTGCGCGCCGCAGTTCGCGATATCAGCAACGCAATAAAGGCATATCGGAGTTCGATGCCAACCGGCCCAATGGGCTAGAAGCGCCCCGCGAGGAACCGACAACGTTCCGTGGCAAGAGCGCCGCCGCCGCCCCCGTTAAAAGCCGCCCGACCCGACCTGAAATTCACAATGGTCCCTATGTTGGACACACAGGGCCCTTAGCGAAACCAGTTCCACCACACGCCGAACAGGCTCGCACAGAGATAGGCCACGCCAAAGCCAATCAAGAGGGTCTCGCCCAATTCGCCGCCGTCCATGTCCCTACGCCGCCTTACCAGCGCGGAGAATGCGGAAGACGCTGGAGCGGCCAATGTCCAATTCCTCGGCAATGGCGTCCGCCGTCTTGCCTTCTGCCTTCAAGCGTATGACCGCATCAGCCTGTCGCCTAGCGGTCGGCGCGCGACCCTTGTATTTCCCTTTGGCTTTCGCCGCCGCAATCCCCTCCCGCTGCCGTTCCAACATCAGTTCCCGTTCGAACTCCGCTATGGACCCCAGCAGGTTCAACATCAGCTTGCCGGTCGGCGTCCCGGTATCAAGGTTCATCGCGAGTATGCGCAGCGCCACGCCCTTCGCCCGTAGACGTGCCGTGATCCCGACAAGGTCGGCGACGGAACGCGCCAAGCGGTCCAGCTTCGTCACGACCAACGTGTCGCCGTCCCGCACGTAGTCCAGCGCCCGGTCAAGTTCGGGGCGCTCCGGCTTCACCGACGAAATCTCCTCGTGAAAGGTCTTGTCGCATCCGGCAGCCTCCAGGTCGCGCAACTGCGCAGCAAGCCCAGCCTTCTGGTCAACGGTGGATGTCCTAGCGTAGCCGACAAGGTGGCCTAGCGGCTTTGTGGGGGAGGGTGTCATGGTGTCAGCTCCAGTGGCCTAGTTCCAATAGGCTCTTAGAGACAGTGAACCTCTCAGTCCCATAAGTCAATGACCATTCGTGTGGCACTGAATATGACCCACGCTGGCAGTCCCGCATGGGCAGGCCCTAATGACCCAGTCCGCAGGGTAGTGATGTTCGAAGAACCATGGTTGCGGTTCGTCAGGGGCATGATTGAATGATACCCGCTTCGTGGGGTAGGTTGGTTTGCGCGCATTGAGGCAATTCATGGCTTTGGCGGATACTGTCGACCGCGTGGCGTCGGGCGTCTTTCACATAGTCTACATCCGCGACGGCCAGCGTATCGGAAGCGGCACTGCGTTTGTGTCTTGTGGATATGTCATCACGAATTTCCACGTGGCGCAGGCACCCGCCGCTTGCGAGGTTTGGATCAGGAGAGCCGGGGATCGCGAGGAGGACGGGTTTCGGCTGAGCGGACAGGACTTTCGGTTCCGGCAGGTTGCTGCCTCAATGGAAGGAAGCTATGACTTTGCGATCCTGAGCCTCCCCGAAGTGGTCAATCGGCCAGACACGCACTCCTTCGTCCTGCGGGGTTCCAAAGGGTCGCGCGTTGGGGAGTTGGTGGCATTCTTGGGGTTTCCCTACGAGCATGAGAACCTGACTTGTCATTCAGGCATCATCTCTTCTACATATCGGGCAGGGCCTGTCGACATGATCCAGTTGGATGCGAGCGTAAATCCAAGCAACTCCGGAGGGCCACTGGTCGACCCCGAGACGGGCGAGGTGCTCGGAATTGTCACCCGTAGGGCAACCGGGTTGACCAAGGCGTTTGCAAGTCTGCGCGCAAGTCTGGAGGAAAACATTAGAGCTCTGTCGGGAATTGGGGCGGACATTGGATTTGGTGGTGGCATCAGCTTCCGCCAGTCCATACTTATCGGGCAGAACCAGATCCTCCTGACCCTTGGCGAAATCGAACGTCAAGCTAACGTCGGGATAGGTTACGCATTTTCCATCGACCACGTGATGGGTGACAACGTGATCTACCGCGCGATGCACGGCGATTAGGTTGCAGCTATGCTGGCACAAACGAGACGGCACGGGGGTTTCTAGGAGCCGCAAATTGTCGAGTTCGACCCCTCAGATATTTTTCTGGTTTTATGGAAAGACCCAGTCCCCCGAAACTTCTTGGCAGTAGAACCAAATCGAACCGAGAAGGGCGTCCCTATCGAGTAGTGCCGACTTTATGACGCCTACGAGGGCTTCGCCTTGCGCACGGCATTTGGCCTCGGTTGCTTCGATAGCGATTGGGGTCAGTGTTTTTCCGCCCTCAATCATCTGAATGGTGACCAGCAGGAAAGCAGTTTTCACAGTCTCGACCTCGTAAGTTGGCAATTCCCTTGACGGAAATTCCACGACCGTTGGGGCGGGGCGTAGCCACTATCCCTCCGGAAGCTTAACGGCGTGCACGCATGCCCTACGCTGCTCTTCGGAGGGGCCTCCGGAGTAAACTCCAAAGGTCATCGAGCGCCTCCCCTCAGCATGTCCCACAACCGCCGCGATGGTGGTTTCTGGCTGCCCCGCCCGCTCGGCCTCGGTGACAAACCAACGCCGGAACGAGTGAAAATTGACTAGGCTGCGGCGCTTGCCATCACGTTTGTCGTCGACGCCCAGCAGCTCCCGGTAGCGACTAAACCGCTTCCCAAAGGTGTCACCCGGATCACGCTCGGTAGCCAATTCCTGAAACACCCAATCGTCCTGTCTCTTGCCCGCAACGCGCCGACTGATGATGCCGGCTAGTTGCGGATGGATTGGAACACGTCGGCGTGCGGCCTGTGTCTTGCCATGCTGGATATCGAAAACATCATCCCCACACTCGCCAACGCGCAAGGTGACGATCTCTGCCAAGCGAAGGCCCGACAGCGCAGATATGCGCATCGCATCATGAATTTGCTCTTTGACGGCCTTGCTGAGGCGGCCGGGGTAGTCAGCAAAGAGAAGGGCCCGCATCTCCTCCATAGTGAAGGGGCGCTCTTTATCCCCGGCGCCCCGCTCCGCCCGCTTCCCCTTCCGGGTCTTGATCTGCCCCTCCCACGGGTTTTCGCCGGGTGTGTGGCCGCGCCCTATCAGAAATGTCCAGTAGCCCCGGAGGGCCGAGAGGTGCTTCGCGGCGGTGCCCCGGTCCATCGGCACGATTTTGGCTGTGACGTATCGACCGGCGACCCTTCGGTCCACGTCGCCAACGTCCAAGCCCTCCGCGACCGCCCAGGCCGCGAACTGGTTAATCTGGCCACGCCAGCCGCTAAGCGTCTTGGGCGCGAGGGCTGCCGCTTCCGCCAAATGAGCCGAAAGGTGGTGGTCCACGGCCACACGGCCAAAGGCGACACTGAGAAAGCGAGACTTACCCGCCGCCCCGTGGCTCCGCTCAACCCGTTCGGCTGTGTCGTGAATATAGCCTTCGGCGCTCTCGGCTTCTTCGTCGGCCATCTGGGATACGGCACGGCCGGTGATCTTCGCCGTCCACGCAAGGGGGTCCGTTCGGCTCGCTGCCAACTCTGCGGCCCAAGTCTCGCCAAGATCGCGAAGGGTATCCTTAGACGTTGTGGGGGGCGCACCCGCCTTGGCGTTAGCAAACATGCTGTCGACCTCGCGTTCCACGGCATCTCGCCGGTCTCGGGCGGTAAGAATGTCGCCAGTTTCGAGGCTTTCAAGATAGGCGGTCTGGCCGCCGAAGTGCTGCCGGATCGCGACGGGGATGTCCCGCTTGAACCAATAGATGTTGCCTTTCAGCGCGAGATAGCGGCGGGGCTTTCGCGCCATTCAGACCAACCTTTCAGACCAACTCAGAAGGCAGATTACGCTTTGATATCAATAATATCAAGGCGATAGTGCCGATTGGTGGAGCTTCCGATTGGCTCCACCAAACATTCCTCCTGCGAACCAGCAAAAGCTGGGGTCTCGGAATAAATTCGACAATCTCCGTAGCTTGGCGCCGAGGGTCCGCCCGGCTTAAATGCCGAAGCGTTTGCCCAAGGGACACCTCCTGACCAGGAGACTATCGGCCATGTACCCTCATTCCGAAACCGAGACGCTACAAACCTCCAGCCCAGGGCGTCAGCGGGTCTGCATGCTGGGCGCCACGGGAACGATCGGCCGCGCCACGGTCGCCGCCCTGGTCCGGCGTGGACACGAGGTGGTCTGTCTGGTCAGGGCCCGTGCCGGCGTCGGCGGACTGCTGTCGCCGGAAGGCACTGCCCGACTTCTTCAAGGCGCAATGGTCAAGTATGTGGACGCTGCCGATCCAGAGTCGCTGCGCCGCGATGGATTCGACGGCGAGCGGTTCGATGCCGTCGTGTCGTGCATGGCCTCCCGCACCGGCGCGCCGACAGACGCCTGGGCAGTCGATCATCGCGCGCACATAAACGTACTGGAGGCGGCACAGCGGTCGGGCGTCGGCCACTTTGTCCTGCTGTCGGCGATCTGCGTGCAAAGGCCGCTCCTCGCCTTCCAATTCGCCAAAATGGCCTTCGAGAAGGCGCTGATCTCATCCGGTATGCGCTATTCGATCGTGCGGCCAACCGCCTTCTTCAAATCGCTGTCGGGTCAGATCGAGCGTGTCCGCAATGAGCGTCCCTATCTGATCTTCGGAGACGGCACACTAACGGCGTGCAAGCCCATCAGTGACGCCGACCTGGCCGACTACATCGCGAGTTGTCTCGACAGCGAGAGCCGATGGAACCGCATACTCCCCATCGGCGGGCCGGGACCGGCCATCACGCCGCGGCAGCAAGGCGAAGCGCTTTTTGAGCTGCTAGGGCGTCCGGCACGGTTTCGCTCGGTACCCTTGGTGCTGCTTGATGTCATCGCCGCGGGGCTCGGGGCCGTCGGCCGCATCGTGCCTCCGCTTGCCGAGAAGGCCGAGCTGGCCCGTATCGGCCGATACTACGCCACGGAGTCTATGCTGGTGCTCGACCCGCGAACGGGCAAATACGATGCGGATGCCACGCCCTCGACGGGAACCGAGACGCTGTTCGATTTCTACCGCTCTGTCCTGGCCGGTGGCGCCTCGCCGGAACGCGGCGACCACGCCGTCTTTTGACAAGCAAGCGGAAGGCTGGCACGCGTTTGCTTGCGATTACGCCGCCCCACGCCAGGCCGCGCGCCCCGTCATGCGCACGACTGTATGAATAGTGTGGCCGGGCGAACGGAGAGGCGAAGATGATCCTTGCCTGGTTGGCAAGGCTTGCCCGCTCTCGCAATCATCGCGTCGGCCGGCGTACTCAATCTTATCGACCACGGCGGCGCCCGGCGCCGCCGCGACCGCTTTCCTCGACCCGATATCCGCGTTATCTAGGTTGCGCGGACATCCCGCGAGTGGGAGGCGGGTTTGAGTTCAGACTACCGGAGTGAAGAACAGGAATCCCTCAGAAATGCTCGCCTTCTCGGCTTTGCCGTTCATGAAGGGCGCAGCGGAGCGATCGGGGAGGTGCATGCGCGCCCCTATCCGCTCGTGCCAGCGCCACGCCTCCTGATACAGGTGTCATTCGTGACGATAGCGGGTTCGGTGGTCGATCATGCCGTCCTTTCCGAGCTGTCGCGTCGTCAGGGAGTTGCCGCTCCGGACCGGCAAGCGCGCCATCATGCGATGAGATGGGGGCGCGGCACACTTCGTTGGGAACGACACACCGAATTCTCCACCTATCTTTTCGAAGGACCTTTGCCACCCGAGAACGGACCGAGAAATGGAGATACCCCGTTTGGCGATGGGTTCAACGCACCTGGAACAGCAATTTCAGGTGTTCGCATAGAGATCAGGAGTTCGACGCCGGAGTCCGAAAAGCTTGTCGAGAACTTTGATCCTGAGAGCCTTTGCCATTCACTTGTGGAAGGGGGAAAGGCTGCGATCGCCACGGATTTCCGCCAGGACGGCGACGGACTCACGCGGATCTTGATCCTTGATCGGGGCTTGTCGGAATCACGGCGGGGCGCCTTGGCTCAGCGGCTGATGGAAATCGAGACCTATCGCACGCTTGCACTGCTTGGCCTTCCGCTGGCGCAGACACTTTCGGGACGTTTGCGCAAGATGGAAGACCGTCTCGCACAATTGACCGGCGAGATGCGCGCCACGGGCCGGCGCAACAGTGCCGAACAGCTCAACGACCTCACGGAGCTGGCAGCCGAACTCGAGGCGGAGGCTGCAGCGAGCCTTTACAGATTCGGTGCCAGCCGGGCCTATGACGGGATCGTCGAGGAACGCCTTGAGGCGCTGCACGAGACGGCCCTTCCCGGAAATGAAACCTGGGGCGACTTTCTCAAGCGGCGCGTCGCGCCCGCGATGCGGACATGCCGCTCGGTGGAGGAACGGCAGGCCAACCTGTCGCGGAAAATTACCCGGGCCACCCAACTGTTGCGCACCTGGGTCGATGTCGAAGTGGAGAGCCAGAACCGGGATTTGCTTGCCTCGATGAACAACCGGGCTCGACAGCAATTCCGCCTGCAGCAGACGGTTGAAGGTCTGTCGGTAGCCGCAGTTTCATACTACGTGGTCGGCCTGATCGGTTACCTCGTGAAAGGTTTGCCTCTCACGGCAATCAAGCCCGAACTGGTGACCGCTGCAAGCGTGCCGCTCGTCGCGCTTGCGATATGGATCTTCGTGCGCCGACTCAGACGGGCACACCGGGACTGAGTCCCCCACAAGTTCAGGCGTCTTCCATCCCTCCCGGCCGGCGCTTGCTGGACGAGCGGGTGTTGGACACGAGACGGTAGATCTTGGCGATTTCGCCCAGCAGCGCCAGCCGAACGAGTTCGCCCAGAGCGTCCGCCTGATCGGCGATCCCGTGCGCCGTCCGCCAGCCTTCTACAGCCGCCATCTGCTCTTCGTTCAACGCGACCGTGACGCGATGACGCTTTTCCCGTCCGTTGCCGGAGGGGATAGCCTGCGTTCGGCCGAGACCATAGTCCATATCGATTGACATCAGCCTCTCCCTCTTTGCCGCGAAGGGGTCTTCCGCCCCCTGTGCTCGCGCGCTTCCTCAGATCGAAGCCTATGGGCAAAAGGCGGTTGGCTTCTATTTCGGTAATTCCGCTAGGTAGAAACCACCTATTCGGGCGGATTAGCGCATCATTCGGATCAGATCCGCGAGTCCGCGGGCTTCCATCTTCTCCCGGATGCGCGCGCGGTGAATTTCGACGGTGCGCTGGCTGATGCCAAATTCCTCGGCAATCTGCTTGTTGGTCTTGCCGAGGACCAGGTGATCGAGCACATGCCGCTCGCGAACCGTCAACCGTGCCAGCCGCTCACGGACGATACCCGCCGGCACCCGTGTCTGGGGACGGTTTGCCGCGGCATTGGCCGCTGCCTCGATCGAGGACAGCAATTGTGCCTCGGACGCCGGTTTCTCGATGAAGTCGATTGCGCCGGCCTTCATAGCCTCGACCGCCAGCGGCACGTCGCCAAAGGCGGTCAGCATGATGACTTGGATGGATATGCCGCTGGCCGCGATCGCTTTTTGAAGTTCCAGACCGCCCATGCCAGGCATTCGCAGGTCGATGAAGACGCACAGGCCGCCGGCATCCCGTGCCTGCGCCAGGAATATCTCGGCAGTTGGCGCAGCGACGGCATCGAAGCCGTGCGCCCTGAGCAGAGCGCACAACGAGCTCCTGACCGACTCGTCGTCGTCGACCACATAGACGCGTGTGCGGTTTCCGCCGTCAGCCATCCTTGCCGCCATTGACCTGAACGGTGAAGCGAAATTCGGCCCCGCTCTGCCGCGGTTCGGTCCAGATCCGACCGCCATGCGCTTCCACAATCGTCCGGCAGAGCGAGAGACCAATACCCATTCCGCTGGTCGTGGAACTGTGGAACGGCTCGAACAGAGTCGGCATCGTGTCATCGGACAGGCCGACCCCATTGTCGCGGATCGACACTTCGACTTCGTCTTGCAGGCGCCGGGTGCTCAGATCCAGGGTCGGCCTGTCGCTTTCCTCCATGGCTGAAAGGCTGTTGCGCACCAAGTTGAGAACGACCTGACCGAGTTGAACCGGATCAGCCATCAGGGTCGGCATGCGCTCCTCGAAATGATAGACGACATCGACCCTGGCGCTGCCGGTCGCAGCGAATGCGAGTTCTACGCTTTGACGGATCACGGCATGCAGATCCACAGGCTCCAGCGCTATCTCGCCCTGTCCGATAAATCTGCGCAGACGCCGGACGAGATCCGCCGCGCGCGACGATTCGTTGACTGCGCTATCCATGAGGCTGCTTATCTCGGGCGGGATGGCCAGACCGAAGTTTCGCAGTTCCTGGCGGCAGGCATTCACATAGTTCGTGACCGCGGAGAGCGGCTGGTTGAGTTCGTGAGCGAGCGCCGAGGCGAGTTCGCCCATGGACCGGCTGCGGGCCGCGTCCATCAGGACGAGACGCAGCCGCGCCTCCTCGCTTTCGGCCGCCCGCTGTGCGGCGACGGCGGCGCGCTCGCGATCGAGGCTGTTCATCGCAAACAGGGCCCGTCGAGTGATGCGCAGAAACTCGAGGTCGGTCGTCGTGAACGGCTTGCTCCGGCCGCGTCGTTCCTCACGCCATAGCGCGAACGAGCCGCGCGGCGACAGGCGGACCGAACCGTCATCCATCGTCGTGCCCACCTTGTCTGGCTTGCCCGCCCAGCGGATCGTTTCTTCGAACGCGCTTCGGATCAGAACCAACCAATCGTCGCCGTCGTCAGACAGTTCGATCATCGCCGCACCGGCGAGTTCGACCGCGTCCTCCGGGTCGCGCCCAAGCAGATCGGCCAGGCTGTCGGTCGCGGCGATACCTTCGACGAGGCTTTGCTTCAGCACGCCCAGCGGGCAGATCGGATCCGGCACCTTGCCGACCTCCAGCCGTTTACCGCCAAGCTGGACCACCATTCCCTGGGCGCCGCACTGCTCGATCAGCTGCCCTGAATGATCCCGAATCACCTCCAGCAGCGGCCGGCCGGACCGCGCCTGGTGCTCGATGTCGAACGCGGCCTTTTCCGCGCGGATGCTGTGGCGCAGTTGGACTGTGTTTTCGAGGCTTTGCAGCAGCGCCGAGATTGTGCCCCCCAGCAGTTCGCAGAACCGCAGCCGGCTCCAGGACACGCTGTGCGGTCCATAGTGATGGCACGCCACCAGTCCCCACAGGGCGTGGTTCGACGTCAGGGAAATCGACATGCTGCCGCCGACCCCCATATTGTTGAGATACTCCACGTGAACCGGCGCGACCGCCCGCAGCTTGGAAAAGGTCAGGTCGAGCGGGTTGGCCGACAGCGCGTCGGCCATGGTCCCGCGCAACGACATGATTGGCACCGGCGTTGCGTTGATGTCGGGGATCATGCGGATGACATTGAGCAGGAAATGCCGGCGCGCCGGATCGGGAATGTCTGACGCCGGATAGTGCAGGTCGAGAAAACTGTCGTCGCGCGACGTACTCTCTGCGATCACCTCGCCATGCTTGTCGGGTGCGAATCGGTAAATCATGACCCGGTCGAAGCCCGTGACCTCGCGAATGATCTCGGCCCCGACATGGGCCAGTTCGGTCACGGTTTCTGGCTTGATGAGTTCGGAGATGATGCGCTGGCGCAGCGCGTCTTCCTCCCACATCAATGCCGGGCCGTTCTCGCGCGCGACGAACTCGAGGATAATGCGACCGTCGTGACGATGCGGATAGCATTCGGCCGCGATCGGAGCACCGTCGGGTCCCGGCAGCGAAAGAAACCATGGCCGCAAAAGGTCTGGCATGGTCGGCAGCAGCGGCCGCGAAACGAGTTCCGAAAGCTGCCGCGGATCGAAGAGCGTGTCGGCCCCATTGCCGAGCAACTCCCGAAAATCGCGCCCGAGCAGGCTCTTCGTGTTGGTGCTGGCAAACTCGATCGCCATCGTCGTGGCGTTGAGGGCAAGCAGCGCCCCGAAAGGCTGGACCCCTCCGATCATGTGGATCGGTTCGTTGTCGCAGGACGAGAGGTCGACCGGGCGTGTCAGCATGTTGTCTGACGCATGCTCGCCGGCTCGTAGGACGCCTTATCCTGCCAGCGGCCGAACCAGTCAGAGAACAGGTCGAACGTTTCTCGCGCGCCCAGAATCATCTCATCGCGCGATCGAGCGGTCGACGCGCTTTCCTCGATGAGGCCGCATGTCGCGGCCCAGCGAGGCCCACCCGCGTCGCGGCACCAGCGCCAGTAGGCGTCACCGCGCTCGCCATGGTCTGCCAGCAGGGCGGCGGTCGCGCGCTGCAGCATCGCGCCGCCGAGCAAGGAGCCTTCGACGACGTAGAGCGCGCCGCACAGGCCGGCGAGAGACCCGTATGGCTGGGGCGCTTTGGCTGGCGGGGCTGTCGTAGCCCTCAGGTCTGAAGCATCCCTTGCCAGAAACGGCTCGCGGCGCACGTAGCTGTATTCACATCCGGGCGGAAGAAGTCGATGACAGCTGTCGTCCAGCGAGGCGTCCAGCCCGGCATAGAGACCGTGGAACAGGGCCATGAGTTGGCGATAGCCTTCCAATCCCAGCCGCCCTGCAGCAAGGGCAGTGAAGGCTGGATGCTCGTCAAGCGACTGGTGTTCGCTGCGCGTCGCGCGTCGAAGTTCGAAACGAAACGCCACAGGTCGTCGCTGCGTCTCGAGAATCACTTGCACGTCCTGCTCCCCTTCCGCCAGGTTGTCGTCCCCGGTCGGCCGCCATGCCCAGCATGGTCGACACATCCAGTGTAATGCGAATAGTACAGTTGCGGCAACGTAATGCTGGACAAGTCGCGGTGGAAAGTTCAAAAGCGCCCGGAACTTCATGGGCGTCGAACCGTCGCGGCCCGCGCCATGGCGCCCCCTGGTTGTCCAGGCATCGACAATTGTCTTGGCCTTTCCGGAAATGTTCGTATGGCTCGCGCTTCAAAACAGCAGAACACAGTCTGGAGCCAATCCGACGGTGACAGTATCGCGGCAATGGTTGACGCCGCCAGCGACGTCAGCCTGATTGTCGACTCGTCAGATGTCGTGATCAATGTCAGCCACAGCCTGGACCTCCCGGCGCAGGCTCAGATCGCCGATTGGCGCGGCCGCAGGGCTGAAGACATTGTTGGAGACCGGAGCCGGATCACGATTCGCAAGATGCTGAAGCTCGCTCGAGACGCGAAGCCGGTGCCGAGGTTCGATGTCAGCCACTTCATCGGCAATCAGATTGAGCTGCCGATTCGATATGCTGCGGTCCGACTTGGCGGGGACGGGAAGGTCGCCCTGCTGGGCAGGGATCGCCGAGAAGAAAACGACCTGCGCGCGAAGCTGTTGTTGAACCGGCAGTCGCTTGAGCGCAGCGCGAAGCTGCAGCGGGAGTCCGACGCTCACTACCGGCTCCTGTTCGAGACCGCATCATCGCCGCTGGTGTTGGTCGATGCAGATTCAGGCAAGATCCGCGACGCCAACCCGCGCGCTGCCGCCCTTTTTGGGGCGTCGCCGGCGCAATTGACAGGCAAGCGGGTGTCGGCGATTGCCGCCCGCGGCGACCAGGCCGCGATCCTGGCGATGTTCGCCGGGGTCGTTGCCTCAGGCACGGCGCTGTCGGCACGAACGCACAGCGCCGATGGCGCGCCGATCAGCCTTAACGCAAGCCTTTTCCGCGCGGGCGACCAGAAGCTGGTGATGATCCGCGTGGAAACGACGGGTGCGTCAGATGCAGCCCGCAACGAAGAGGCCGCCGGGCTCGATGCTCTCCTCCGCCAGGCTCCTGAAGCGATTCTGCTGACGGACGAAACCGGCAAGGCGATCTGGGCCAACGAGGCTTTTCTGGCTCTTTCCGGCACTCCGATGGCGGTGCATCTTGTCGGACTTTCGCTCGATGCGTTGTTCCAGTGGCACGGGACCGAACAGGAGATAGCGCTGCAGAATGCGCGGAAGGTGGGCAGCGTTCCGGCGTTCGCGGCGACGCTACGCGGGGCGCATGGCAAGCTGGTCGACGTCGAAGTGTCGGTCGTGGCGCTCCGTGGTTCGACCGACGGTTTCGGGTTTGTCCTGCGTCAGGCCTCGGCTGAACCAACACTGCGCGATCGGACGGCCGGCGACCTCGCGCAGACCGCCCTTGGCCTCGTCGAACTGGTCGGACGTGTACCGCTCAAGGACCTCGTGCGCGACACCACCGATGTGATTGAACGCATGTGCATTGAGGCCGCTTTGCGCCTGACAGGCAATAACCGCGCAGCAGCGGCGCGCGCTCTCGGTCTCAGCCGCCAAGCCTTCTATCTAAAGCTCGACCGCTTCGGGATTAAGGGTGACGAGTAGCGCCGAGCTGTCAGTTACTCGCCATCACACGGCTTGAGACCCTAGGGCGAAACGCGATTCCAGATGTGACGTGGCACCATGTTGCGCAGTCGGCGGCTGGCGCGTCGCAGGTGCAGCACGGTCTCGGCCGCCTTCACCTCTACTGTCGCCCGCGGAAATTCCAAGCCGCGCGGCCGAAGCACGGCATCGGCCAGGCAACGATCGGGTGCATCCAGTCGGGCATCGCGCGGAGCGGCAAGCCGCCAGACGCCCGTCCACATTGGCGAGAAAGCCCTTTACCGGGCCTTGGCGCTTGCCGGTGCGGATTCGGCTCTGTCACTCGGCGCGCGCGAATGGTAGGTCACGAAACGCGGTGCAAGAGCGGATTTGCCTGCATCGGTAGCAGACAGTGGCACCTTGAGGGTGCGTTACGGAGATTGGCATGGGCTTCGACTGGTCTCTTGTGGCGTTCTTCGCCATCGTGATCGCCGCGGCGATGAGCGGCGCATTCTTCCAGCCGGGCGAGTGGTACAAGGGTCTTCGCAAGCCTGTCTGGACGCCTCCAAACTGGCTGTTCGGTCCGGTTTGGTCGGTTCTTTACATAGCGATCGCTGTTGCCGGTTGGCTGATCTGGAAAGCTGAGCCTTCGAGTGGCGCCATGTGGATGTGGGGCGCTCAACTTGTGCTCAACGCAGGCTGGTCCGCTCTGTTCTTCGGCGCGCGGCGCATGGACATGGCCTTTGGCGATGTGCTTCTGCTGTGGCTGTCGATTGCCGGATTCATTACGCTGGCGTCTGGCATTTCCACCGTCGCGGCGGCGCTGTTTGTCCCGTATTTGGTCTGGGTGACCATCGCAGCCACGCTGAACTTCACCGTCTGGCGGATGAATCCGCAGGAGAGCTGACCAACCACAGGATTGTTTACTCAGCCGATCACGGCGCGAACGGTCGATGCGCGGGCCGGCGCGACCACATCGACGCCGAGCGCCCGCAGTGCGGTCGCCACAATATGGCTCGCCGACAATCCGGCAGCCTCGTACATCGCCTTGGGCGTGTCATGGTCGATGAAACGGTCCGGCAGGGTCATGGTGCGGATGCGCAAGCCGCGATCCATCGAACCCTCGTCCGAATAGAGGCGCAGCACCTGTGCGCCGAATCCGCCATTGGCGCCCTCCTCGACAGTCACCACAACCTCATGATGGCTGGCGAGTTGGAGCAGAAGGTGGCGATCTAGCGGCTTGGCGAACCGCGCATCGGCGACCGTGGTGGAGAGGCCCTTGGCCTCGAGTTCGGCGGCAGCCTTGAGGCATTCGTCCAACCGGCCGCCGAGCGACACGAGCGCAACCTTGGTGCCCTCGCGCAGAACGCGTCCTTTACCGATCTCAAGCGGAATGCCGACCTTAGGCATGTCGACACCGCGTCCTTCGCCGCGTGGATAGCGGAAGGCGCTTGGAACGTCGTCGATCGCAGCCGCGGTCGCGACCATATGGACCAGTTCCGCCTCGTCGGCGGCGGCCATGACAACAAAGCCCGGCAGATTGCAAAGATAGCCGAGGTCATAGGCCCCGGCATGCGTTGCCCCGTCCTCCCCTACCAGCCCGGCACGATCAATCGCGAAGCGGACAGGCAAGGACTGAAGCGCAACATCGTGTACGATCTGGTCGTAGCCGCGTTGCAAGAAGGTGGAATAGATGGCGCAGAAGGGCCGCATACCGGCTGCCGCCAGTCCGGCACAGAAGGTCACGCCGTGCTGCTCCGCGATCCCGACATCGAAGAAACGATCAGGGAACCGCTTGGCGAACTTGTCGAGCCCGGTTCCCGAAGCCATCGCCGCCGTAACTGCGACGATGCTGCGATCGGACTCGGCCTGCTGGATCAGGCTGTCGGCAAAGACATTGGTGTAAGTCGGCGCGGAGGGCGCTGACTTGTGCTGACGGCCGGTGATGATGTCGAATTTGGTCACCCCGTGATACTTGTCGAGGGCATTCTCCGCCGGCACGTAGCCCTTGCCTTTCTCGGTGACAGCGTGAATCAGCACAGGCCCGCGGCCGCCGTCACGCACCGTCCGCAGCACGGAGAGAAGCTGTGGAATGTCGTGACCATCAATGGGCCCAACGTAGGAAAAGCCGAGATTTTCGAACAGCGAACCGCCGACGAGCAGATCCTTGACGAGGCCCTTGGCGCGTTTGGCGCTCTCACGAAAAGGCGGTGGCAGAAGGGACACGGCTTCCTTGGCCAGCGTCTTGACCTGCTGGAAGCTCTTTTCGGTGTAGAGCCGAACCAGATGTCGAGACATGGCGCCCACGGGCAGCGAAATCGACATGTCGTTGTCGTTGAGGATGACGATCAGCCGCTTGCCCAGATGACCGGCATTGTTCATCGCCTCGTAGGCCATGCCGGCCGACAGCGCGCCGTCGCCAATGACGCAGATCACGGAGCCGCTTTCGCCGCGCAGGTCGCGCGCCACAGCGAAGCCGAGCCCCGCGGAAATCGAAGTCGAGGAATGCGCGGCGCCGAATGGATCGTACTCGCTCTCCGACCTCTTGGTAAATCCCGAGAGCCCGCCGCCCTGGCGCAGTGTGCGAATCCGGTCGCGCCGGCCGGTCAGAATCTTGTGCGGATAGGCCTGGTGTCCGACATCGAAGATCAGCGTGTCGCGAGGGGTGTCGAAGACCGCGTGAATGGCCGTTGTCAGTTCGACGACCCCAAGGCTTGCGCCCAGATGACCCCCGGTAACGGATACCGCGGCGATCGTCTCCTGCCGCAATTCGTCGGCGAGTTGCGCTATTTCCGCGTCGGTGAGCTGCTTTATGTCATTGGGAAGCGATACCCGGTCCAGAACGCTCCGCGATGAATTGGCCATCGGACACCCTCCCTTTGCGGCTTCGGCAAACGCTTATGGTCCGCACGAACTGCCAATTTATCTCTCACTGCCGAAGCTCCGGCATCAGAGTGTAAAGGAAAAGTGACACTTCTTACTGTCAATGTCGATTGATTTTTGTGCAGTCGATCATCGCTCGGCGAACATCCACGTATGCTGGCGTCCAGTTGGGCGCTCGAAGACGCGAGGTGCTGTGATGGCGGCCGATAGTCAAGGAAATGGCTCCGCCTTCGCACGGCGGAGCCGGTCACGGTGATTGTCGGGGGCAATTCTGGCCGGGAAGCTGGCTGTTATGGCTTCGAGAAGCTCGAGACGTAGGCGATCACGTCAGCGACCTCCTGTTCCTTCTTCAAGCCGGGAAACGCCATCTTGTTGCCGGGGATCTTCTTTTTGGGGTCGGCAACGTATTCGGCAATCTGGGCCGCATCCCACACCAACCCGCCTTCACCGGCCGCGATCATGGCCTTGGAATAGCCTGCGCCCTTCTTGGCGAGAAACTCGGGCTGTGTTCCGGCCGTGCGGCCAATCACGTTGTTCAGGTTCGGACCGATCGGCTTTGTGGTTTCACCGATTCCATGGCACACGGCGCATTTGGCAAAGACCTTCTTGCCGGCGTCGACATTGCCCTCGACGGCACTGGCAGGCGCGGCAAGCGCCAGCAGAACACCGACGGCGGTGACGTATCTGGATCCACGGATCATTTCATTTCCTCCTCGAAAGCGGTCATCCCTTAGGAGGGGAAACTAGACCGGAACCGTTTTGTGTCAAGCAATTGCATGTAAATTCGGATGGACGCCGTATGCGATTGTATGAAACGCCACTGACGGCCAGCGGTCGATCAAATCCATCGACGGCAAGCTCAGTGCATGTTTCGATTGACACCTATTCGTGTCAGTCTATCGTGACGAAATGGGCTCGGCATTCCCCTTCTCCGCCATCGTCGGCCAAGACGAAATGAAGCACGCGCTGCTCCTGGCGGCGATCGATCCGTCCATTGGCGGGATCCTCGTCTTCGGCGATCGCGGCACCGGCAAGTCGACCGCGGTGCGTGCGCTGGCGGGACTTCTGCCGAAGATGCAGGTGGCGTCCGACTGCCGCTACAACTGTGATCCGAAGGACACTCAAGGCTATTGCGCACGGTGCAGCGCGCAGGCCAAGGGCGCGCGGCTGAACGGTCGCGAGGTCGCCGTTCCCGTCATCGACATGCCGCTGGGCGCGACCGAAGACCGTGTCGCAGGCGCTCTCGACCTGGAGCGCGCGCTCGTAAATGGGGAAAAGGCGTTCGAGCCTGGCCTGTTGGCCAGCGCGCATCGCGGGTTCCTCTACATCGATGAAGTCAATTTGCTGCAGGACCATCTGGTCGACCTGCTCCTTGATGTCGCGGCCTCAGGGGTGAACATCGTCGAGCGCGAGGGACTTAGTATCCGCCACCCGGCCCGCTTCGTGCTGGTGGGCAGCGGCAACCCGGAAGAAGGCGAGTTGCGTCCACAACTGCTCGACCGGTTCGGCCTTTCGGTCGAAGTTTCCTCGCCGCGCGACATCGCTTCCCGGGTCGAGGTGGTGAAGCGGCGCGACGCCTTTGATCGCGACCCTGACGCGTTCGCGGCACTATGGAAGCGTAAGGACGCGATGCTGCGGACGCGCATCAGGACGGCGCGCGCTCTGCTCAAGACTGTTGCGACGCCCGATTCGGCGATCGAAGCCGCCGCTTCGCTCTGCCTTGCGCTCGGCGTCGATGGTCTGCGTGGCGAACTCACCCTGATGCGGGCGGCGCGGGCGCTTTGCGCCTTTCAAGGGCGGCCTACGGTGACCGCCACTGACATCCGCTCGGTCGCCGTGTCGTCGCTGCGCCACCGGCTGCGGCGCGATCCGCTGGACGATGCCGATTCCGGCAGTCGCGTCGACCGCGCGCTGTCCGAGCTCGCGGCGGCATGACTGACATCGGGAGCGCCCCGCCGCAGGCGTGGGCCGACGCGGTGCTGGCGGCGGCGATCCTCTCGCTCGACCCGATCGGTCTTGGCGGTCTGCGCGTGCGTGCGCGATGCGGACCTGTCCGGGACCGTTTCCTCGATCATCTCGCAGGCTGCTTCGCCCCGGGCGTGCCGATAAAGCGGATCGCCGCCGGCATCGCCGACTCGCGCCTGACGGGTGGCCTCGACGTCGGCCTGACGCTGGAGCGCGGGGCGCCCGTGGTCGAGCGCGGCGTGCTGTCGGCCGCGGATGGCGGCATTGTCGTGCTAGCCATGGCGGAGAGGCTGGCGGCCTCCTCGGCCGGAATCATCGCCGCGGCCATGGACAGCGGCACGGCGCAGATCGAACGGGACGGGCTGTCGCTGCGCCACCCCGCTCGCTTCGCGCTGGTGGCGCTCGACGAAGGCATCGACGACGAGCGGCCGCCGGCCGCGCTGATCGATCGCCTCGGCCTCACCGTCGACATCGACGCCATTGCCGTGCGCGACGCAATCGCACCTACCCCGCCGGACCTGGCCCCCAGGCGCGCGACGCTGCTTGCCGTGGCGCTGCCCGACGCGCTTGCGGCGGCCCTCGTCGCCGCGGCGCATGCCGCCGGCGCGCAGTCGATGCGCGCAGCCCTGTTTCTCTGCCGCACCGCGCGAGCGCTGGCCGCCCATCGCGGCGCGGAAATCGTTTCGATCGAGGATGTCGTGACCGCGATCCGGCTCGTGCTTGCGGTCCAGATCGGCGCACCCGAGCAGGAAGAAGTCGAGAGCCCCGAACCGCCAGACCAGCCCGACGATGCGCCCGAGCCACCGCCCGAGGCGGAAGGTGAGGACGATGCAATGTCGCGCGAACTGACCGCGGACATGATCGTCGAGGCGGTCAAGGCGAGCCTGCCAAAGGGCCTGCTGGACGAGGCCGGGACAGCCCGCACACGCGGGCGGCAGGAGGGTGGCGGACGTACGGGCGAGCCGCGCCGGGCGGCAAGTCGCGGGCGCGCCGTGGGCACCACGGATCGACCGCCGACGCCGGGCGCGCGCCTCGACGTCCTGTCGACCTTGCGGCAGGCCGCCCCCTGGCAGCGCATCCGCCGCGACACAGCAAGCGCCCACGCGCCGGCCCGCGCGCCTTCACGCCTCCTCGTGAGAAAGCAGGATTTTCGCTATATCCGCCACCGCGAGAAGGCCGGGACGACCGCCGTATTCGCCGTCGACGCGTCGGGCTCGGCCGCCTACGAGCGCCTGGCCGAGACCAAGGGCGCGGTCGAGATGCTGCTGGCGGACTGCTACGTGCGCCGCGACAGCGTCGCGATGATCGCGTTTCGGGGCTCTGGCGCTGAGGTGCTGCTTGAGCCGACGCGCTCACTGGTGCGCGCCAAGCGCTGCCTGTCGGCGCTGCCAGGCGGCGGCGGAACGCCGCTGGCGGCCGGCGTGCTGGCGACGCTCGCCATGGCCGACGGCGTGGTGCGCAGGGGCCAGCAGGTGGTCGCCATCTTCCTCACCGATGGCCGCGGCAATGTCGGCCTGGATGGCGCGACAGGGCGCGAGCAGGTGGCCGCGGAAATTGGCCGCGCGGCAGCACGGTTTCGCCGCGCAGGCCTGCGCGCGATCCTGATCGACACGGCCCGACGGCCGCAGACGCGCGCGGAGACGCTGGCGCGCGATCTCGGCGCCGAGTATCTCGCGCTCCCCTTCGGCAACGCCTCGACGATCGCACGCGAGATCGGCGAGCGGATGGAGGGCTGACCGCCAATGGGTCACGACCGCCCTGACTGGAGCGTCGAGGGCCGTGACTGGCCGAACCGGGCGCAGAGCACTTTCGTCAAGGCCGGCGGGCTCGATTGGCATGTCCAGCAGTTCGGCACCGGCGGGCCGAAGCTGCTCCTGCTGCACGGCACGGGCGCAGCCAGCCATTCGTTCCGTGACCTCGCGCCGCTCCTCGCCGCGCGGTTCCGCGTGCTCGCCCCCGACCTTCCCGGTCATGGCTTCACGCAGCGGCCGCGGTCCGAAGGCCTGTCGCTTGGTGGGATGGCGCGGCTTCTGCGGGTGCTGCTGGTCAAGCTCGACTTTGCGCCTGATATAGCTGTGGGGCATTCGGCGGGTGCTGCTATCCTCGTCCACATGGCGCTCGATAGGACGATGAACCCGAAGCTCATCGTCGCGATGAATGGCGCGCTGCAGCCGATCCGGGGCGCGGCGCTGTTCTCGCCGCTCGCCAAGGCGCTGTTCCTGAACCCGCTCGCACCCCGCATCTTCGCCTGGCGGGCATCTGGCAACGAGGCCACGCGGCGTCTCCTCGAAGGGACGGGCTCGACGCTCGACGCCCGAGGCATCGACCTCTATGCGCGGCTGTTCCGGAAGTCCGGCCACGTCTCCGGCACGCTCGGCATGATGGCCAACTGGAGCCTCGACCGCCTGATGGCCGACATGCCGGCGCTGTCGGTGCCGCTCGTCCTGGTGAGCGCAGCGCGCGATCGCGCGGTGCCGCCTTCGGTGGCGGATGCGGTCGCCGCGAGCGTGCCGACGGCGCGGCGGATCGCGCTGGCTGAGGGCGGACACCTCGTCCACGAGGAGAAACCGGCGCTGATCGCCCGCCTGATCGAAGACGCGTCGGAGGCGGTCGGATATTCCGCGAGCCGGGAGTCTTGCGCGTGATTGTCAACGCAGATTGTCTCACGTAGTGTCATGCCATGTTGACGACCGTTAAGCAGCAAGCGGCCCTTCGCGCACCGTTCGACGGCAGGCCGCATGCGGTCGTCATCGGCAGCGGCTTCGGCGGACTGGCGGCCGCGGTGCGGCTCGGCGCGCGCGGCTACCGCGTTACGGTGCTGGAGCGGCTGCCCTATGCGGGCGGTCGCGCAGGCGTGCTGCACCAGGACGGGTTCACGTTCGACCGCGGCCCCACCATCGTCACCGCACCATTCCTGTTCGAGGACCTGTGGACGCTCTGCGGCAAGCGCATGAGCGACCATGTCGACCTGCGCGCGATGATGCCGTTCTACCGCATCCGCTTCGACGACGGCTCGCATATCGACTGTTCCGGCGACGAGACCGCGATGGAAAACGAGGTCGCACGGGTGTCGCCCGGCGATCTCGACGGTTACCGCCGCTTCATGGCCAAGGCGCGCGAGATCTGCCGCATCGGTTTCGAGCAGCTCAGCGACCAGCCTTTTGGGTCGCCGCTCGACATGCTGCGCATCGCGCCGGACCTCCTGCGCCTGCAGGGCTATCGCAGCGTGCACGGGCTGGTGGCAAGCTTCGTGAAGCACCCGAAACTGCGTGTAATGCTGAGCTTCCATCCGCTCCTGATCGGCGGCAACCCGTTCCGCGCACCAGCCATCTACTGTCTCATCCCGGCGCTCGAGCGGCGCTGGGGCGTTCACTACCCGATGGGCGGCGTCGGCGCGCTGGTCGACGGCCTGGTCGACCTGATCGAAGGACAGGGAGGCCGCATGCGCTACGGCGCGGATGTCGAGCGCATCGTCGTCGACGGTGGCCGCGCGCGCGGGGTGCGCCTCGTCGGCGGCGAGATCCTGGACGCCGATATCGTCGTGTCCAATGCGGATGCCGCGCGCACTTATGGCAGCCTGGTGCCGCAGGGCACGCCCGGTCACTGGAGTCCGGCCAAGGTGAAGCGGGCGCGCTATTCGATGGGGCTGTTCGTCTGGTATTTCGGCACCCGCCGCCGCTACGACCAGGTCGGCCACCACACGATTCTGCTCGGGCCGCGCTATCGCGACCTGCTGCATGCGATCTTCGAGAAGAAGCAGCTCACCGAGGACTTCTCGATCTATTTGCACAGGCCCTCCGCCACCGATCCGGGCGTGGCGCCTCCCGGGTGCGACGCCTTCTATGCGCTCTCGCCCGTGCCGCATCTGGGTGGCGACACCGACTGGGCGACCGAAGGCGAGCGGCGGCGCGCGGCGCTGGAGCGGCGTCTGTCGCAGACGCTTCTGCCCGGGCTGGAACGCGAGATCGTGACCTCGTCCTTCGTCACCCCGCTGCATTTCCGCGACGAGCTCAACTCCGAACTGGGCGCGGGTTTCGGCCTCGAGCCGGTGCTCACCCAAAGCGCCTGGTTCCGGCCGCACAACCGCTCCGGCGCGATCGACGGGCTCTACCTCGTCGGTGCGGGCACCCATCCCGGCGCCGGGCTGCCGGGCGTGCTGAGCTCAGCGAAAATCCTCGACAAGGTCGTGCCGCATGCATCCGCCTACGCATCCTAGACCGCACTCGACACCGGCGAACTGCGCCGCCTGTCGTTCATCGATCCGGACGGGGTCGCAGTCCTTCTACCTTGCCTCGCTGCTCTTGCCCGTGCATGTCCGCGAGCCGGCCTATTCCGTCTACGCCTTCTGCCGCATGGCCGACGACCTGATCGACAGCCAGGGCGGCGGGACCGCGGCGATTGCCGACCTGCACGCCATGCTCGACCGGATCTACGCCGGACGGCCGCGCGCAGATTTCGTCGAGCGCGGGTTCTCGGACGTCGTCAGCCGATTCGCCATCCCCCGCGAGGTGCCCGCGGCGCTGATCGAAGGCCTCGCGTGGGACGCGGAGGGTCGTACCTACGCGACGCTTGGCGAACTGCGCGCCTACGCGGTGCGCGTCGCCGGCACGGTCGGGCTGATGATGACGCTGGTGATGGGCCAGCGCGACCCGCAGGTGCTGGCGCGCGCGGTCGACCTCGGCGTCGCGATGCAGCTCACCAACATCTCGCGCGATATCGGCGAGGATGCCCGCAACGGCCGCATCTACATGCCGCTGGACTGGCTGACGGCGCGCGGTCTCGACACGGCGGCGTGGCTTGCCGCGCCGAACTATGCCCCGGCGGTGCGGTCCGTGGTCGCCGACCTGCTGGCGGCGGCGGAAGATCTCTACGATCGCGCACAGGTCGGCATCGAAGGCCTGCCGCGCTCGAGCCGGCTGGGTATCCAGACGGCGCGGCTGCTCTATCGCGAGATCGGCCGCAAGGTGGCCGGCGGCGTCGATCCGGTCGCGGCGCGCGCGGTGACGACGCGCGGGCGCAAGCTGCGGCTTGTTCTGCAGGCGCTCGCCGGGGACAGCGCGCGCGTGGAAGCCAACAAGGGCGTCGCGGTGCCGGAGGCGACCTTCCTGATCCAGGCTGTCGCGGCTTCGCATCCACCGGTGTTCGCGTCTGGTCTCGCGCCGTGGTGGAACCCCGTCGGGCGGTTCCAGCGCATGCTCGAACTCCTTTCGGCGTTCTCGGCGCGGACGCAGGAGACCGGATCCGCGTCGGCCAGCGGACGCGCTGGCGCACCATGAGTTCGGGCGTCATCACCTTCCTGGAACTTTCGCTGGTGCTCGGCGTCGCATTGGTTTTCGGCGTGCGCGAACTTCGCAACATGCGCCGCTACGACCGCGAGCGGACCGAGCGTGCGAAGGCCGAAGCCGCGAAGGCTCCCGACTAGCTAACCACCCCTCCGTGGCATGCGAAACGGCAGCATCGCCTGGACGATCGGCGAGGCGAACCGATCGAGGTCAACGCTTTCGTGCATCGTCGTCTGGCTGTCCGGGCCCTCGCCGGACGCCAGCAGCGAGCGGCTGTAGAACGGCGTATCCTCCAACGTGCGCGCCACGCGCGCCGGGGCATCGGGCGCAGCGCGGGTCGCGCGGGCGACACGCCAGAGCGTCTTCGGCAGGCCCAGCACCGGGTCGGGCTCGATCGCGTCGACCCGGCCGTCGCGGTGATAGTCCAGCGCCAGCGCCCGCCGCGCGCCGTCGCGCGACAGCGTGTCGTAGAGAATCCGCGTCGTGTCGCCCCGATCCTGGCGGGACCAGTTCCAACTCGTGAACGCTTTCTCCAGCGGCTCCGTGCCGTGGTTCATGTCGACATAGCCAGGTCCGCTCCAATCGATGCCTGGCCGGTCGAATGCGACGTGGACAGACGCGCAGGGCGCGACCGGGCGCCAGCCATGGCGGCCATTGGCGTCGAGCACATGGGTTTCGTGGAAGACCGGGCCCAGGTCGACCGTGACGCGACCGCGCATGCGGCGGGGGATCGGCACGGTCCGTTCGGCGATGTCGATCTGCAGCCGATGTCCGTGCAGGGTCAGGCCGCTCGGACCGATCCAGAGCCGATCGGGGGTTCGAACCAGTGCCCCTGCGCCGCGCTCCGTCATCGCCCAGAACTTTCCGCGCGGGGTGTAGAGGATGGCGTTGATGCAGACATGGTTCAGCGGATCTGCCGGCGCGGCGCGACGACGCGCGGCGGCATAGTAGGGCGAGAACGCGCTGCCGACGAAGGCAATGATGGTCAGCGCGTTGCGGCCGTCCGCGCTGACGGCATCCACGTACCACCAGGCATAGCCTCCGGCAGGGACCGCCCGGTCGAAGCCAAGTAGAGGCTCGCCGCCGTCGCCGCGTGGCGCCCCGACAGCGCCGCCATCGGCAGGCCCGCCCCCGGATGCGCGCCCCCGCCCGCCAGGAACAGTCCCGAAATCCGCGTGCGCGCCGTCGGCCGCTGGAACGACGCCGCCCATCCGTGCGACGCCCGGCCGTAGAGGGCTCCCCCGGTCGCGGGAAACATCGCCGCGAAGTCCTGCGGACGCGTCACCGTGCGCGCCTGGTCCGGCGCTGAAATCGTCAGCCCCGCCTGCGCCAGGCGCGACATGACCCGCTTCTCGCATGACGCAATCTCCGCTTCGCTTAAGGGTTTCGCGCCGACTGGCGGCGCATTGACGAGCAGCAGCAGCCGCTCTGGACCACCATCGTGCCGCCCTTCGTCCGCCGCCCGATCCTGGGCGCAAACATAGAGGGTCGGATCGGCGGGCAGCCGGCCGGCGTCGAGGTCGGCGAATTCGCGTCGGTAGTCGGACGAGAAGAAGACGGTGTGGCGCGACAGCGGGAAGCCGGACGTGCGCCCGCGGATCGACCAGGTCAGTGCCGAGAGCGAGCGCTGGGCCGGGGTCCAGCCCGTGACGGCGCGTGTCGCGTCCTCGCCCAGCCGCCCGGTCGAAAGCGCCACCGGGTCGCCGTTGAACACCACGGCTGCCGCCGGGATCGTCTCGCCGCCGGCCAGCCGAACACCCGTCGCCGCGCCGTTCGATACGAGGATGTCGGACACCTCCGCCCCGAACCGGAACGTCACGCCCCTCGCTCTGGCCAGCGTCGTCAGTGCTTGGGCGAGCCGGTACATGCCGCCCTCGATCGTCCAGACGCCCTTCTGCTCGACATGCGCGATCAGCATCAGCGGCCCCGGCGCCAGGAAGGGCGACGAGCCGCAATAGGTGGCGTATCGCCCGAACAATTGCTGCAGACGCTCGTCCCCGAAGTAATCGCCGATGACGCGCCAGAGCGTCGAGAACGGGCGGATGCGCGTCATCGCGCCGATCCCGCCAAGTCCGGCCGCGCGGGCCAGTCCCACGGGCGACGGTGCCCCGTTTTCCATGAAGCTCGCGTTCAGCGTGTCGAAGACCTCTTCGGTGCGGGCGCAGAAGGCGCGGTAGCCGACCGCATCGGCCTCCCCGGCGAAGCGGGCGATCTCGTGCGCCGTTCGGTCGACGTCGGCGTGGAGGTCAAGTGTCGATCCGTCCGGCCAGGAATGGCGCGCCAGGATGCTCGCGGGCTGGAGGCGCAGATGATCGTCCAGCCGTGCGCCTGCGGCGGCGAAGATCGCGTCGAAGACCCAGCGCATGGTCATCACCGTTGGGCCGCTATCGACCGGGTGCCCGTCAGCCATCGCCTCGCGCAGCTTGCCGCCGGGCGTCGCGGCGCGCTCGACCACCGTGATGCGGGCGCCTTCGCTGGCGAGCAGCAGCGCCGAGACGAGCCCGCCCATTCCGGCGCCGATCACGACCACATGAGGGTCGGATGTTTTACGGGTGTCATTCACGTGCGACATGGTCTTGTGTCAATTAGCATTTACATGCAGACTAGTCCATGTGCCGTGACAGTCGAGACCGGCAAGGGAGATTGCGCGATGGCTGCGGACGAGGCGTCACACCGGATCGAGGAGGCGTTGACCCGGGCGCTGTCACGGGTCGCCGGTCCCTCCGCTCCACCGAAGCTCGCGGCGGCTCTGATGCACGCGGTGTTTCCCGCGGGCCAGCGAATCCGGCCCAGATTGACCTTGTCCGTCGCTGCCGCCTGCGGCGACGACCAGCCGATCGTCTCTTCGGCGGCCGCAGCCGCCATCGAACTCCTCCACTGCGCCTCGCTGGTGCATGACGACATGCCCTGTTTCGACAATGCCGGCCTCAGGCGCGGCCAACCCTCCGTCCATGCGGCCTATGGCGAGCCGCTGGCGCTGCTCGCGGGCGACGGGCTGATCGTGCTCGGCTTCGAGACCGTGGCGCTCGCGGCCGTCGCCGATCCGCTGCGCACGGCCGCGGTCTCGCTCATCGTCGCACGCGCAGTCGGCATGCCGCACGGCATCGTCGCCGGGCAAGGCTGGGAAAGCGAGCCCTCGCCCGACCTCGTCCTCTACCAGCGCGCCAAGACCGGCTCGCTCTTTGCGGGCGCGGCCATGGCAGGTGCGGCGGCCGCCGGACATCCCGCTGACGGTTGGGGCCGACTCGGCTATCTGCTCGGCGAGGCCTACCAGGTCGCCGACGACATTCGCGACGTGATGTGCAGCGAGGCCGATCTCGGCAAGCCGGTCGGCCAGGACGAGGCGCTTGGTCGGCCGAGCGCCGTGCAGGAGCTCGGACTGCGCGGCGCGACCCGCAAGCTGATGGGCCTGATCGAGGACGCGGCCGATTCGCTGCCTGCATGCCCCGGCGCCGTCTCGCTCAAGGCGCAGATCCGCGCCCAGGCATCGCGGTTCCTCCCCAAGGAGGCGGCGCAGCACGCCGCGTGACGCACTCGTGCCGGGCGCGGCGACGCCCCGGCTGGATGGCACGATGTTGGATGGCTGGCTCGACCGGTTCCGCGACTTTCGCAACCGAAGGATCACGGACCCCGCATTCCGCAGATGGGCGGCGCGCTTCCCGTTGACCCGCCCGATCGCGCGGCGCCAGGCACGCGCGCTGTTCGATCTCACCGCAGGCTTTGTCTATTCGCAGGTGCTCGCTGCCTGCGTCCGCGTCGACCTGTTCGAGCTGCTGGCGCGGGCGCCGCTCTCCGTCGACGACATCGCCCGCTCGACCGGCCTGACGCGGGACGGCGCGGAGCGGCTTCTCAAGGCGGCCGCCGCTCTGAAGCTGGTGGAGGCCCGAAGCGGCGCGCGCTATGCCGTCGGCCCGCTGGGTGCAGCACTGGTCGGCAATCCCGGCGTCACCGCGATGATCGCGCATCATGACATTCTGTACCGCGACATCGCCGATCCCATCGCGCTGCTGAACGGCGAGACCAAGGCGGGGCTGAAACAGTACTGGGCCTATGCAGGTGGCACCGCGCGGCCTGCGGCCCCTGCCGCGGCGCATACCGACTACACGGCCTTGATGGCCGCGTCGCAGGCTTTTGTGACCGCCGAACTGCTTGACGCCTATGACCTTGCGGGCCACACGCGCCTTCTCGATGTCGGCGGCGGCGACGGCACGTTCGCGATCGCCGCGGCCCGCGCCGCGCCCAGGCTCGAGGTCGCGCTGTTCGACCTGCCGCCGGTGGCGGCGATCGCGCGCCAGCGCCTGCTTGCCGCCGGGCTGTCGGGCCGCGCAAAGGCGCACGGCGGCAGCTTCTTCGCCGACCCGCTGCCCCAGGGCGCCGACATCGTCACGCTGAACCGCGTTCTTCACGACCATGACGACGATGCCGCGCTGGCGATCCTCGTCGCGGTTCGTCGCTCCATCGCGGCTGGCGGGACGCTGCTGGTGACGGAACCTATGGCCGGCACGGCAGGCGCGGAGGCCAGCGGCGACGCCTATTTCGGCTTCTACCTCTTGGCGATGGGCCAGGGACGGCCGCGCCGACGCGAAGAAATCGAGGATCTGCTCGGCCGCGCCGGCTTCCACCGCTTCCGGGCAATCGCGACCAACACGCCGCTGATCGCGCGCATCATCGCCGCCCGGCCAGCCTGAGCCTCGCACGGTTTGCCGACTATTCCACTCCAAAGTGTATAATCAATTTGACAATCCAATGTGTCACTATAATCTGACACTTGATTGGCGACACAACGTCGCGCTCCAAAGGGGAGGGATCGATGAAGTCATTTGCCGTCGTTCTCCAAGAGCCCCGCAAGCTCGCGTTCGCCGAGCTCTCCCTCACCGACCCAACTGTCGATGACGTTGTCGTCGACATCGAGTGGAGCGGAATTTCCACGGGAACAGAGAAGTTGTTGTGGTCGGGCCGCATGCCGGCCTTCCCCGGAATGGGCTACCCGCTCGTGCCCGGATATGAGTCCGTCGGCCGCGTCGTCGAGGCCGGCACGGCCTCGGGCCGCACCGTCGGCGAGCGTGTCTTCGTTCCTGGCGCCAATTGCTACCGCGAGGCGCGCGGATTGTTCGGTGGCGCATCCTCCCGCGTCGTCGTCGCCGGCCGTAAGGCCTTCCCTGTGTCCGAAAGCCTCGGCTCCCGCGCGATCCTGATGGCGCTCGGAGCGACCGCGCACCACGCGGTGGCGCCCGGCATTTCGGCACTGCCGCAGCTGATCGTCGGCCATGGCGTGATGGGCAGGCTGATCGCCCGCATCGTCGTCGCCCATGGCGGCGCTCCCACGGTCTGGGAAACCAACCCGGTCCGCCAGGATGGCGCGACGGACTACCGCGTCGTCTCGCCCGAGGCGGACGAGCGCCGCGACTACGCCTCGATCTGCGACGTCAGCGGCGATTCCGACATTCTCGACAGCCTGGTGGCGCGGCTCGCGCCCGGTGGAGAGATCGTGCTGGCCGGCTTCTACGACCGGCTGTCCTTCTCCTTTCCGCCCGCCTTCATGCGCGAGGCGCGGCTTCGCATGGCCGCCGAATGGAAGCCGCATGATCTCGCGGGTCTCGACCGGCTGATCTCCGACGGTCGTCTCTCGCTCGACGGACTGCTCACGCATGCCGAGACGCCGGCCCGGTTCGAAAGCGCCTACACGACGGCGTTCACGGACCCGGCCTGTCTCAAGATGGTTCTCGACTGGAAGGTGGCTGCATGAACGCGATGACGAAAACGCCCGAGGGCGGGCTGCTCGCGCTGGCCGAGGCGATGCGGGCGGAAGCTGCGCTCGAACCGGACGCGATCCATCTCGGCGAGGTCAAGAAGGAAACGCAGATCATCGCCATCTACGGCAAGGGCGGCATCGGCAAGTCGTTCACGCTGGCAAACCTCTCCCACATGATGGCGCAGCAGGGAAAGCGCGTGCTCCTGATCGGCTGCGATCCGAAGAGCGACACGACCTCGCTCCTGTTCGGCGGCCGCGCCTGCCCGACCATCATCGAGACATCCGCCCGCAAGAAGGCGGCCGGCGAGGAGGTCGAGATCGGCGACGTGTGCTTCAAGCGTGGCGGCGTCTTCGCGATGGAGCTCGGCGGACCGGAAGTCGGGCGAGGATGCGGCGGTCGCGGCATTATCCATGGCTTCGAGCTCCTCGAGAAACTCGGCTTCCACGACTGGGGCTTCGACTACGTGCTGCTTGATTTCCTGGGCGACGTGGTGTGCGGCGGCTTCGGCCTGCCGATCGCCCGCGACATGTGCCAGAAGGTCATCGTCGTCGGCTCCAACGACCTGCAGTCGCTTTACGTCGCCAACAATGTCTGCTCGGCGGTCGATTACTTCCGCAAGCTCGGCGGCAATGTCGGCGTGGCCGGCATGGTCATCAACAAGGATGACGGCACGGGCGAGGCCGCGGCCTTCGCGGCGAAGGTCGGCATCCCGGTACTGGCCGCCATCCCGGCCAATGACGACATCCGTAAGAAAAGCGCCAACTACCAGATCATCGGCTATCCCGGCGGCGAGTGGGGGTCCCTGTTCGCAGAGCTGGCGCAGAACGTGTCGGACTCCGGACCAGAGCGCCCGACGCCGCTGACCCAGGATGAACTCCTCGGGCTGTTTTCCAGTCAGCAGACAGGGGGCGAGATCCGGCTCGAGCCGGCCTCGCAGTCCGACATGCGCGGCGGTCTCGTCACGCTGAAGGAATCCCTCGAAGTGATCTACGACCAGGTCTGATCGGCACCATGTCATGAACGAGCGCGCCAACCCTGCCGAGATCGCTGCCTCCACGGAAGCGGTGTACGATTCGGCTTCCGAGGCGCGGATCGACAATCCCGAGACGACTGCGGCCAGCGTGCACGACGACGGGCCGGTTCCTGTCATGTCCGCAGAGGGCTCGGGCTGTCATGGCGGCAAGGCCGAGCTGTCGCGCGCCGCCGAGGCGGCCGGCAATGGCGAGCTGATGCAGCGGCTGCGCACAGATTATCCGCAAGGGCCGCATGACCAGCCGCAGTCGATGTGTCCGGCCTTCGGGAGCTTGCGCGTCGGCCTGCGCATGCGCCGCACCGCGACCGTTCTGTCTGGCTCGGCCTGCTGCGTCTACGGGCTGACCTTCACCTCGCATTTCTACGGCGCCAAGCGCACCGTCGGCTACGTGCCGTTCAACTCGGAGTCACTGGTTACCGGCAAGCTCTACGAGGACATCCGCGACGCGGTGCATACGCTTGCCGATCCGGCCCTCTACGACACGATCATCGTGACAAATCTCTGCGTGCCGACCGCCTCCGGTGTGCCGCTGCGGGCGCTGCCCAAGGAAATCAACGGCGTGCGCATCATCGGCATCGACGTGCCGGGCTTCGGCGTGCCGACCCATGCCGAGGCCAAGGACGTGCTGGCCGGCGCGATGCTGAACTATGCGCGGCTCGAAGCGGCGCAAGGTCCTGTGCCCGCACCCAAGAGCGGCAAGTCCTCGCGGCCCACCATCACGCTGCTTGGGGAGATGTTCCCGGTCGATCCCGTCACAATTGGTCGAATGCTCGAGCCACTCGGCCTCGCCGCTGGTCCCGTCGTGCCGACGCGCGAGTGGCGCGAGCTCTATGCCGCGCTCGACTGCGCGGCCGTCGCGGCGATCCATCCGTTCTACACCGCCTCGGTGCGCGAGTTTACCGCCGCCGGCCGCGACGTCGTCGGCTCCGCGCCGGTCGGCGTCGAAGGCACCGCAACCTGGCTCGACGCCATCGGCGAGGCTTGCGGCATTCCCGTTCGCACGGTCGATGCCGCCAAGGCGTCGATCCTGCCTGGCATCAAGGCGGCGCTCGAAGGCGCGCCGATTTCCGCACGCATCACCCTGTCGGGCTACGAAGGCTCCGAGCTGATCGTTGGCCGGCTGCTGAAGGAATCCGGCGCCGACCTACGCTATGTCGGAACCGCCTGCCCGAAGACGAAATGGAATGCGCAGGATGCCGAATGGCTCGCCGCCCGCGGCGTCCATGTCGAGTTCCGTGCCTCGCTGGAGCGCGACATCTCGGCCGTCGACAGTTTCGAGCCCGACATCGCCATCGGCACGACGCCCGTCGTGCAGCACGCCAAGCAGAAGAGCATCCCGTCGCTCTACTTCACCAATCTCATCTCGGCGCGCCCGCTGATGGGCCCGGCCGGAGCCGGCTCGCTCGCCACCGTGATCAACGCCGCCATCGGCAACAAGCCGCGCTTCGACCGCATGACCGCCTTCTTCGAGGGCGTCGGCAAGGGTCACACCGCTGGCGTCTGGCACGATGCGAACAGCCTGCCCAAGGCGCCCACCGAAAGCTCTCGCCCGCTCGTCGAGGCCAAGGCCTCCGTCTCGATGCAGGACTACTGATCATGCTGGTCCTCGATCACGATCGCGCGGGAGGCTACTGGGGTTCGGTCTACGTCTTCTCGGCGCTGAAGGGCCTGCAGGTCATCATCGACGGCCCGGTCGGCTGCGAGAACCTGCCGGTCACCTCGGTGCTGCACTACACCGACGCCTTGCCGCCGCACGAGCTGCCGATCGTCGTCACGGGGCTCGGCGAAGAAGAGCTCGGCCAGACCGGCACGGAAGCCGCGATGAAGCGCGCGCATGCGACGCTCGACCCGACCAAGCCGAGCGTCGTCGTCACCGGCTCGATCGCCGAGATGATCGGCGGCGGCGTGACGCCCGAAGGCACGCGCATCATGCGCTTCCTGCCGCGCACCATCGACGAGGACCAGTGGCAGAGCGCCGACCGCGCGCTCGCCTGGCTCTGGAAGGAGTTCGGTCCCAAGAAGGCGAAGAAGGCCAAGCCGCGCCCCGAAGGCTCAAAGCCGCGCGTGAACATCATCGGCGCGATCTACGGCACGTTCAACATGCCGTCGGACCTGGCAGAGATCCGCCGCCTGGTCGAAGGCATCGGCTGCGAGGTCAACCTCGTCTTCCCGCTCGGCGTCGACATCGCCGATGTCGGCAAGCTGGGCGACGCCGACGTCAATGTCTGCCTCTACCGCGAATTCGGCCGCAAGCTCTGTGAGGCGCTTGAAAAGCCCTTCCTGCAAGCGCCGATCGGCCTGCATTCGACCACCGCCTTCCTCGAGAAGCTCGGCGAACTGACCGGCGTCGACCCGCAGCCCTTCATCGCGCGCGAGAAGATGACGACCATCAAGCCGCTCTGGGACCTGTGGCGCTCGGTGACGCAGGATTTCTACGCGACCGCCAGCTTTGGCATCGTCGCCAGCGAGACTTACGCGCGGGGCATCCGCAATTTTCTCGAAGCCGACATGGGCTTTCCCTGCGCTTTCGCCTTCGCACGGCGCGCGGGCGAGAAGACCCACAATGACGAGGTCCGCGCGGCAATCCACGAGAAGCAGCCGCTGATCCTGTTTGGCTCGTTCAACGAGCGGATGTATTCGGCCGAGGCCGGAGGCCGCTCGTCCTACATCCCGGCCTCGTTTCCGGGCGCCATCATCCGCCGCCACACCGGCACGCCCTTCATGGGCTACGCAGGCGCCACCTATCTCGTGCAGGAGATCTGCAACGCGCTGTTCGATGCGCTGTTCCGGATCCTGCCGCTCGGCACCGACCTCGACAAGGTCGAGGCAACGCCGGCGCGCCTGCACCACGAGTTACCCTGGGATGCGGACGCGGAGGCGCTGCTTGAGCGCGCCGTCGGCGCGCAGCCAGTCCTCGTCAGAATTTCCGCCGCCAAGCGCCTGCGCGACAGCACGGAGGAAGCAGCCCGCAAGGCCGGCGACCAGAGGGTCACGGCCGAGCGGTTCATCCGGATACAGAAGACCGAGTTCAGCGCGGCCTGATTGGCCTCGCGACAGTGGAGGACGTTAGATGGCAATTCTCGACGGCGGACGGCACAGCCGGTTCCACGACGCTCATCGCTCCGAGCAGCGGGAGGCGAGCTTCCTCTTCTTGCTGGCCTATCCGCTCTGCCTCGCCGCGGCGGTCGTGCATCGCCTGGCGCGACGCAATGCTGGTCAGACGCGTCTGGCGCCACGGCAATCGATCTTCGGCGAGGCGCGGTCGAGCGCTCGCAGCATCATTCCGTTCGCCTTCCGGTGAACGGATTTCGATCCGCCCGGTTCGCCGGGAGGAACTGTCGGGGATCGTAAGATACACGGCAGAAACGTCGCACCTCAGACGTGCGGCATATGGCCGAAAGGCCGCAATGTAGGAGGACGAAAAATGGCAGCGAGTGACGGGTCCATGTCGGGCCTATCGGAAGCTGAAGCCAGAGAGTTCCACTCCGTCTTCATGACTAGCTTCATTGGTTTCGTGATTGTCGCGGTCGTCGCGCACATCCTCGCTTGGATGTGGCGTCCGTGGCTTCCCGGCCCAGGCGGCTATGCATCGCTCGACGACGGCACCACCGTCGTCAGCGCTCTCGTGTCGATGCTGACATAAGGGGAAATGACATGTGGAGAATGTGGCTTCTCTTCGATCCGCGCAGAACGCTGATCGCCCTGTTCACCTTCCTGTTCGTACTGGCGCTGGTGATTCACTTCATTCTGCTCAGCACGAACCGGTTCAACTGGCTCGAGGGACCGGCGCCCGCCGCGACTTCGTCCCTGGTGATCGAACAGACTGTTGCCTGACCAGGCTCACGCCTGGCTCGGGATACCTGAAAAAGGTGCGGGCGGACTTTTGGGCCGCCCGCGCCCTTACTTGAGGAGCGCCCCTCGGAGGGAGGTCAAATCATGGCAATGCTCAGTTTTGAACGTAAATATCGGGTGAGAGGCGGGACACTGCTGGGAGGCGACCTATTTGATTTCTGGGTCGGGCCTTTCTGGGTCGGTTTCTTCGGCGTCACCACAATCTTCTTCAGCGCCATCGGCATCGCGCTGATTGCCTACGGAGCGGCTCTCGGGCCAACCTGGAATCTCTGGCAAATCAGCATCAACCCGCCGACCGAGGAAATCGGCCTCGGCTTCGCTCCTCTTAAAGAGGGCGGTTTGTGGCAGGTGATCACGATCTGCGCCATTGGCGCTTTCGTGTCCTGGGCGCTGCGCCAGGCTGAGATAGCCCGCAAGCTTGGCATGGGGCTGCACATTCCCGTCGCCTTCAGCTTTGCCATTTTGGCCTATGTCACGCTCGTCGTGTTCCGGCCGATCCTGCTTGGCGGCTGGAGCCACGCCTTTCCCTACGGGATCATCACCCATCTCGATTGGGTGTCGAACACGGGCTACCAGTTCGGCAACTTCCACTACAATCCGGCGCACATGATCGCGATCACGTTCTTCTTCACGAACGCCTTCGCCCTGGCGCTGCACGGAGGACTGATCCTGTCGGCGACGAACCCGAAGAAGGGCGAGACCGTCAAGACCGCGGAGCATGAGAACTCCTACTTCCGCGACACGATCGGCTACTCGATCGGCACGCTCGGCATCCACCGCCTGGGCACGTTCCTGGCCATCTCGGCCGCATTCTGGAGCGCTGTCTGCATGATCATCTCCGGGCCGCTCTGGGCCGAAGGATGGCCTGAATGGTGGGAGTGGTGGCGCCGCATCCCGGTCTGGAGCTGAGGAGAACGACCATGACCGAATATCAAAACATCTTCACACGGGTCCAGGTCCGGGGCAGCGCCGATCTCGGCGTGCCTCTCCCAGCCGGCGTCTGGGAGAGACAGGGAACTCCTGTCTTCTCCTACTGGATGGGCAAGATCGGCGATGCCCAGATCGGGCCGCTCTATCTCGGCACGCTGGGCGTGGCGTCCCTCATATGCGGTTTCATCGCGATCGAGATCATCGGGCTGAACATGCTCGCCTCGGTCAACTGGGACCCGCAGGAGTTCATCAAGCAGTTCTTCTGGCTGCAGCTCGCCGCTCCCCTGCCAGAGCACGGCTTCAAGATCCTGCCACCGCTCAAGGAGGGCGGCTGGTGGGTCATGGCGGGCTTCTTCCTCACCTCGGCGATCCTGCTCTGGTGGGCGAGGATGTACCGCAGGGCGCGGGAGCTGGGCATGGGCACCCACGTTGCCTGGGCCTTCGCGTCGGCGATCTGGCTCTATCTCGTGCTCGGCTTCATTCGCCCGCTGATGATGGGATCCTGGAGCGAGGCGGTGCCCTTCGGCATCTTCCCGCACCTCGACTGGACGAACAACTTTTCGCTCAACTACGGCAACCTGTTCTACAATCCGTTCCACATGCTCTCCATCGCATTCCTCTACGGCGCAGCCGTTCTGTTTGCGATGCATGGCGCGACCATCCTGGCGGTGAGCCGGCTGGGCGGCGAACGCGAGATCGAGCAGATCGTCGACCGCGGCACGGCGGCCGAGCGCGCCGCACTGTTCTGGCGCTGGACCATGGGCTTCAACGCCACCATGGAATCCGTCCATCGCTGGGCCTGGTGGTTCGCCATACTCTGCCCGCTGACCGGTGGCATCGGCATCCTGCTCACGGGCACGGTCGTCGACAACTGGTTCGAGTGGGGCCAGAAGCATGGCCTAGCGCCGATGTAGGGACACCTTTCGGGGACCGTCGCCCGTCGGAGCGAGACCCCGGGCGCGGTTGATGGCCGGAGCGGCTGGCCCCTCCAAGCCGAACCGGACCGAGAGAAACCCGGCGTTCGAAAGGACGCCGGGTTTTTATTGCATCAGAGTTTTGGGGACAGATTCTTTGGTAGTGCCAAACGAAAGGATTTTGCGGCGCCCGGTCGCCCAACGCCGACACTTCACCCAGCAGATAGGTTGCGATGTTGGACGGGGACTTGAATGAATTCAGGCGGCGGCGCGAAGAGCCAGTTCGTGCCAGCGATCCAGATAGATGCGCAGCCAAGGCGTGAACTGTTCCGGCCTGGCGGCAATGGCAGAACGCAGCGCCGGCCGGTCGACCCAGAGTAGCTCTGCGACCTCGGCCGGGTCGAAGACCATGTCGAGCCGCATCTGCGCCATCTTGCCTTCGAACACGTGGACGCGCTCGTTCTCGACCAGGCCGTTGGTCACCGCCGCGCAGTAGTCGACGACAGCGCGTGCTTCCAGAGGCAGGACCAGCCCGACTTCCTCGCGCAGCCGGCGGGGCGCGCAGGCGGCCGGGCTCTCGCCCCAGTGCGGATGCGTGCAGCACGTATTCGCCCACATGCCGCCGCAGTGATATTTGCCTTCGGCCCTGCGCTGGATCAGCAGATGATCGCCGCAGAATACAAAGACGGACACCGCCAGATGCTGCTGGCCGGTTTGGTGGACTTCAAGCTTACCGGCCGGAAACAGCCGCCCGTCACGATCGATCGCCGGCACGACGATTTCGCCGCTTTCCGATGTCAGCGGTGCTTCGCCTGCATCAGAAACCGAAGACGGGCGCGCGAGGCGGTGTATGCCTGCCATGGGAGCTCCTAGGCCACTGCCCGAGCTATGGCGCAGTGCGACCACAGATCGGACAGCGCGCCGACGAGGTGGTCGATATCGGCATCGGTATGGAGCGGCGACGGCGTGATGCGCAGGCGCTCGGTCTTGCGCGGCACAGTCGGGTAGTTGATCGGCTGGACGTAGATACCATAGCTGTCGAGCAGCAGATCGCTGATCCATTTGCACTTGGCGGCATCGCCGACCATTACCGGCACGATATGGCTCGGGTTGGGCATGACGGGGATCCCAAGCGCGCCGAGCCGCGAGCGCACCTTGCGCACACGATCCTGATGCCGCGCGCGTTCGAATCCGCTCTCCTTGAGGTGCATGATCGACGCGCGCGCACCAGCTGCGACAGCCGGCGGCAGCGCCGTCGTGAAGATGAATCCGCTGGCATAGGAACGGATGAAGTCCACGAGCTTTTCCGAGCCGGTGATGTAGCCGCCGACGACGCCGAACGCCTTGCCGAGGGTCCCCTCAATCAGCGTGATCCGGTCCATGACGCCTTCCCTCTCGGCGACGCCGCCACCACGCGGGCCGTAGAGGCCGACGCCGTGCACCTCGTCGAGATAGGTCATCGCGCCGTGCTTTTCGGCGACGTCCAGGATGTCCTTGATCGGCGCGATGTCGCCATCCATCGAATAGACGCTCTCAAACGCCACGATCTTGGGCACGTCGGCGCCGTATTGCGACAGCAGCCGGTCGAGATCCTTCGGATCATTGTGCTTCCAAAGGCGCTTTTCGGCACGGCTGTGGCGAATGCCCTCGATCATCGAAGCATGGTTGCCCTCGTCGGAGAAAATCACTGCGCCCGGAAGACCGCTTCCCAGCGTCGACAGCGCCGCCCAGTTGGAGACGTAGCCCGAGGTGAACAGGAGGGCCGCCTGCTTGCCGTGAAGATCGGCCAGTTCCTGCTCCAGCAGCACGTGGTAGTGGTTGGTGCCCGAGATGTTGCGCGTACCGCCGGCGCCGGCGCCGCAGCGATCGAGCGCCTCATGCATGGCCGCGATCACCTTCGGGTGCTGGCCCATGCCGAGATAGTCGTTCGAGCACCACACCGTGACGTCGCTCGTTGCGCCATCTGCATACCGCGTTGCGCGCGGAAACGCGCCCGACTGCCGCTCGAGCTCGGCGAAGATCCTATAGCGACCCTCCTTGTGAAGGTTTTCGAGCTTGCTCGAGAAGAGGGCGTCGAAGTCCATGGTCTTCCTCCTGCTGTCATTCCCGGCCGAAGCCGGTGTGCGCCTTTACGCGGTTGTCATCGATGTGCCGAGCGCAAGCGCGCGACCGGCACGTGTGGGTGTCGACCCTTCGGATCGTGCGCATGGCCGTGGCCATGCCCGGGGTGGGCATGTGCGGCATGCGGGTGCGGAGCCTGCGCAGCATGGCCGCGTGGCTCGCGCGATTTCATGCTCCAGCTCCACATCGCCTCTGACGGCATGGGCAGGACCAGGAACCAGTGCTCGGCGATCGCGAGCGTCATCATCGTGGCAAGGAACGTGAATCCGGCCTGCTGGAACGGGTCCGTCGCGGCGGCTGCCGCCATGACGAGCATGACGCAGATGACGGTCGAGACCGTCACAGACACCGGGAACAGCAGGTTCATGGGCTTCGGATTGAGGAAGCTCTTCAGATAGGCAAGATGTGGCGGCAGGAAGTGTGCGTTGAGATTGCGAACGCCCAGCACGACGTTCAGCCGCGCACTTTCGTGCATCCACCAAAGGATCAGAAAGGTCCAGAGGCCGATCTCGTTCGCGCCGCCCCAGGTTATCGCGGCGATGATCGCGAAGGACACGATGATGGCGAGCTCATGCCACAGGCTGACCGCCACCGCGTGGCCGAGATGCGCCGCGCCCGAGCAGCCCTCTTCGCAGGCATGTTTTCGTGGGCCAGTAACATAGCCCATGTAGAAGCTGATCTCGTGCCAGGCCCAGATCGCCAGCGTCGACGCGAAGGCGACATAGGCGCCGTGAACGGTGGTGTCCTCCACACTCAGGCTGAGACCGTAGAAGCCGGCGACAAGAATTGCCGTTGCCGCCAGCATGCTCCACTTGAACGTCTTCTGCGGAAGCCCGTCGAGATAGATGATCGCCCCGGTGGAGAACCACCAGACGAACAATGCGAACAGGACGGGGCCGAGATAGGCGGTCACGCGTTAGCCTCTCTACCAGACCGGCTGCATGCGGCTTGTGTCGGGAAGCTGGTTGCCCTTTGTCGGGATGAGATAGAGCCCGACAAAGGTCTTCGCCGCGGATAGCCCAAGCCCGAACCGCTTCAGCTTCGCCACGACACCGGTCTCCTTGGACATGGCCGCTGCCCTGTCGTTGATCACGCGCAGCTTCTCCAGGCCCTTGCGGAACTTCGGATGATCGATGTCGAGCACCAGTGGGAATACCTGCCGAGTGATCTCGTTGGTCAGGTGAAAGACCTTGTAATCGTATTCGGTCGGATCGATGCCGAGCGCCTTGTGAAACTCCGGACGAGCATGGTCGCGGACATACATGGTCGCATAGACTGCGAGCAGGAAGAACCGCACCCAGAGCTTGTTCATACCCTGCAGGTAGCCAGGGTTGGCCCGCATCAGCAGCGCGAAGGCCTCTCCATGCCGGAACTCGTCGTTGCACCACTTGTCGAACCATTTGAAGATCGGGTGGAAGCGCCGCTCTGGATGCCGTTCGAAGTGGCGGAAGATGGTGATGTAGCGGGCGTAGCCGATCTTCTCCGACAGATAGGTGGCGTAGAAGATGAATTTCGGCTGGAAATAGGTGTATTTCTTCGCCTTGGTCAGGAAGCCCAGGTTGACGCCTATGCCCTGTTCCTTGAGCGCGTCGTTGATGAAGCCGGCATGGCGCGCCTCATCGCGGCTCATGTAGCTGAACAGGCGGACGATCTCCGGATTCTTGCCGCGCTTTTTCATTTCCTTGTAGAGGACGCAGCCGGAGAATTCGGCGGTCAGCGAGGAGACCATGAAATCGGTGAACTCGTTGCGCAGGCCCTCGGGCAGCGAGGCGAAGTCCATTGGGTCCCAGTGCTCATTGCGCTTGAAGTGACCCTTGTTCGGGTCGCTCTCCATCTCCGCCAGAAGCTCGTCCCATTCCTTCTGGACGGCGGAGACGTCCATCTTGTCGAGCGCCTCGAAATCGGTGGTGTAGAAGCGCGGCGAGAGCAGCGTGGATTCGCTCGCCATGCCGTCCGTGTCCTTGGCGCGCAGCGACATCTTTTCGATGGTCATAGCTTTTCTCCCGACGAGAAACTGAACTCAAGCAATTCCATGAACTCGAAATCACCGGTGAGCTTGACCCACAGGCGCTCCGGCGCGCTGGCGCGCGTCACGGTGGCCATGCGGCGCAGTACGCGGCTCTCGCCATAAGGCACGACGATCTCGCCGCCCTGGACGTGGACCTCGTCGCCCGGCTCCACCTCGATGCCTTCCAGCTCAACATGGGCGTGCAGACTCTCCCAGGTGTGCGCGATCTCGATCGTGCAGGGCACGTCGACCTTCTGACGGCTCAGTCTCAGCACGTCGATCATTGCGACATCCTCCCCTTGTCCATCAATTGTGCGAAGGCGCCCTCGTTGGATGGGCCGAAAGCGTCGAGCAGCATGGTGCGGCCGGTCACGTGATCGCTCAGGATCAGATCCCCGTCGGCCATCCGCAAGAGCTGGAAGGGTTCTTCGCGGCCATGGCCCCGATTGAGCCGTTCGGCCGCGAAGCTGCGCATGGTGACGCGGACGAAGCCGCCCTCGCCGGGGCGGATCCGCGCCAGTTCCTGGCCGTCATCGGCGTTCAGCGCGACGACCGTACCATCCGGCAGGTCGTCAAACTTGAGCGCCAGCCTTTCGACGGCGGCGGTCTCGTCCACCGCCGGCGTCCGGTCGGTGCGGCCGACGGCCACGAGGACCAGCGCGACCGCGATCAGCGCGCCGCAGGCCATGGCCGGGCGACGCTGCGGATCGGGTCGGGGAAGGGTGTGTTCCATCCTGATCTCCTCAAGCGAAGGTTGCGCCGGCCGGCATGCCGTCGCCGGCGGCCGGCTGCTGGACCTGGCTGCGTGCCGGCATGTAGGCGCGCTGCTGGCTGCCGAGATCGGCGAGGAGCGCCTGGGTCAGCATCGGCGCCACTTTGTCGGCATCGGTCAGGCAGCGCAGCATCGGCTTCGGATTGGTGAAATGCCACGGCCGCGCATTCGGCCACAACACAAGCCAGGCAATGCGGTTGGGCTTAAGCACGGTAAGCGCGATGCTGCCCGTTCCGAGCGCGTCCTTGCGCCGACCTGCGGTGTCGATCAGAGCCAGCGGCAGGTTGAGCGTGACGGGCAGCGCGAGGCCGGAGCGGATCACGATGCGCTTCGTGGTCAGCGTGTAGATCGTCCCACGCGCATAGAGATAGGCAAGGCCGGACAGGATGCCGATGGCGATTGCTCCGCTCGCCAGCAGCCAGATTGCCGACATGATCATGGCTGACACGGACGCGCCGTCGCTGAGATCCGCGCTCATTGTCCAGGCGATCAGCAGCGCGAAGTAGAGCGCAACCTTGCGGACATGGAAGGCCGATCGTGCCAGCGCCTTCCAGTCTGGCGAGCCCTGCCAGAGCAGGGTTTCCCCCTTCGGCAGTTGCTCGGGCAGGCCTGGAGTCGGCTCGAATGCGAAATCGTCGTGGTCTTCCATCAGAAAAGCGGCTCCGACCGCATGGGGGTTGCGTAGAGATGGCCGCCGGCGAAGTAGGCGCAGATGCGGTCTTCCTCAAGGAAGGTTACCTGGCTGGCGGAGTGGATGCGTGGTGCCCTGCCGAACTGGTCGGACAGGACCGACTTGACCTTGACGAGGCCAGGCTTGCGACCGGCGGGCACGACCTTCGACAGGTTCATCGGCACCAGCAGCGGGCCACGTTCCGGGATGCCAAGGCCGGTATCAACCTCGAGGTAGCGGATGACATGCTCAGCCCGGTCGACCCAGATGTCCACGACTGTGCCGGCAACCTTGCCGTCGGCCGTCACGACCGGAAACCCGCGCGGATCGGGATCGCCGCTCGCCACGCTGTAATGCGGATCGACGCGGGTCGGCACGATCTTGTCCTTGCCATCCCAGGTCTGGTCGGGCTTGTCAGCGCGCTCGGCCCATGCGGCGGGTCCGACGCCATCGACCAGCGGATCGCCGGTCGGGATCAGTGGCGCGCCCGGCCAGGGGCCGGCGCGGCGGGCCGCGACCGGCCGCTCATCGCGCTTGAAGTTCGGCGTGGAGACGGAACTGCCGTCGCGCAGCAGGTAGGTCTTGGGACCCGGGATGAGCAGGAAGCCACGGTCCTTGACCTTGCCAGTCGGATCCGTCTCGAGCGGATATCCCTCGCGGCGGTCTTCCTTCCGCAGCCAGAAGATCAGGGCGAAGAAGAACGCCCAGAATACGTAGAGCGTGACCTGCGCCACATCGAGATAGGCAGTGAGCTCGCCTTTTGGCATGTTCGTCTCCTTCGGCTTTAGCCGGGGAATTCGGCGAGGCCGAACGTCCGGTTGTGTTCGTGCGGGCGGGCGTAGCGGACCAGCGGTCCGACTGCGACCAGGGTTGCAAAGAGCAGGGCGATTTCAATGTGATAGACGACCCCATAGGCGGAGTCGGGATTCGAGAACGCGGGACCGAGGACGCCACCTTCGGCCATGGCATGGACCGCGTCGCGCACGCCGCCGCCGATTGCCACCGCCAGGCCCATCGCCGTCGCCTGCACCGCGCCCCAGGCGCCGAGAGCAAGACCGCTGTCGCTGTCGCGGGCAAGGTCCATCGCCGCGGTCAGCATGCCGACCGCGAACAGCCCGCCGCCGAAGCCGATCAGGATGGTGCCGAGCCTGAACACCAGAGCCGATTCGAGCGGCGCCGACATGATCACGCAGGCAAAGGCCGGCAGGCCGGCGAGCGCACCGAAGGCCGCAAGCCGGCACGGGTCGAGCCCACCGGTCAGCCAGCGCGCGGCGAGCGCGAGGCCGGCGATCGTGCCGCCGGCCAGCAGCGCCGTCAGCATGGTCGTCGCACCGACACCCAGTTTCAGCACCTGGCCGCCGTAAGGCTCGAGCAGGACGTCCTGCATCGAAAACGCCGCCGTGCCGAGCGCCAGCACCAGCAGAAGCCGTTTGGCGCCCGGCGTGCGCGCGAAGACCGAAAAGGCGTCGCGGAAGGCCGGACGGACGCGATCATGCGCGGTCTTCGACGGATTGCGGCCTTCCTGCTTCCACAGCGCCACGAGGTTCAGCCCCATGGTGATGACCGCGGCACCCTGGACGATCTGGATCAGCCGCATGTTGCTGAAGTCGGCCAGCAGGGCGGAGAAAACCAGCGCCGAGACCAGCATGCCGACCAGCAGCATGACGTAGAGCAATGCCACGACGCGTGGGCGCGATTGCTCGGGCGCCAGGTCGCAGGCAAGCGCGAGACCGGCGGTCTGGGTGATGTGCAGGCCCGCGCCCACCAGCAGGAACGCTAGCGCCGCGCCGATCTCACCGGCATAAGGCGTCGCGGCCATGCCGTCGCCGGTCAGCACCAGCAGCGCGAAGGGCATGATCGCAAAGCCGCCGAACTGCAGCATGGTGCCCATCCAGATATAGGGCACGCGGCGCCAGCCGAGGTAGGAGCGGTGCGTGTCGGAGCAGTGCCCGATCAGCGCGCGGACGGGCGCGAAGATGATCGGCAGCGCGACCATGAAGGCCACCACCGACGCCGGCACTGACAGCTCGACGATCATGACGCGATTGAGCGTGCCGGTCAGCAGCACCATGGCCATACCGACCGAGACCTGGAACAGCGACAGGCGGATCAGCCGCGACAGCGGCAGGCCCTCGCTCGCAGCATCGGCGAAGGGCAGGAACTGGGTCCCCACCTTCGTCCACTGCGCAGCGATCCTGTTGCCGATGCGGCTCATGACCTGGCGAGCTCCATCATCTGCGAGGTGTAGAACCCGCTCGAGACACGCTCGGTCCGGCCAATGCGCCAGTCGGACAGCGCCGCGGCCCCGGAGATTCGATGTGCGAGGTCGCCGCTGCGCACCGGCACGATCGCAGGCGCGCGGTCGGCACGCGGGAACAGCCGGCCGGTCGCATGCATCATCGCCAACGGCAGGGTGCGCGGCGCGAAGGTGAAGACGATCGAGCTGCGCGTGCGGACCGCCAGCGATTCGAGGGCGTTGACCGCATCAGCTTCGGAATAGTGGATCAGACAGTCCATCGCCATGACTGCGTCGAACGTGCCATGGCTGGCGGCCAGCATGTCGCCGGCCTCGTAGCTGATGCGGCCCGGGCCGATGTCGGCGGGCAGCGTGTCGCGGGCGAAGCGGATGATCTCGGGCGCCAGGTCGATGCCGAGCACGTCGGCGCCACGCCGCGCCAGCTCGACCGACATGGCGCCGGTGCCGCAGCCGGCGTCAAGAACGCGCCAACCGGTGAGGTCCTGCGGCAATGCGGCCAGCATCGACGCCCGCATGCGGGCGCGTCCCTGCCGCACCGTCTCGCGGATGCGCCCGAGCGGGGCTTCGGTCGCGAAACGCTTCCAGGCCTCGACCGCGGTGCGGTCAAAATAGGTCTGGATCTCGCCGCGCCGGCGAACGTAGGTTGCGTCAACTGGGGAGACGATGGTCATCAGTCGAACCCCAGGAAGTCGAAGATCTCGCGATCCTTCATCGGCGTCGCGTCGAGTTCGTCGGTGCCGGCCCACAGCGTCTCGGCGAGTTGCATGTATTCGGCGCAGACCGCGCGCACTTCGGGCGAGTCCTCCATCTCGAACAGGGTGGATTTCTTGAGCCGGCTACGGCGGACCGCGTCGACGTCGCCGAAATGCGCCAGCCGCTTCAGCCCAATCGCAGCATTGTAGCGGTCGATCTGATCCGTCTCGCGGCTGCGGTTGGCGATGACGCCGCCGAGCCGGACACTGTAGTTCTTCGACTTTGCCTTGATGGCTGCGACGATGCGGTTCATCGCGAAGATCGAGTCAAAATCGTTGGCAGCGACGACGATCGCGCGCTCGGCATGCTGGAGCGGCGACGCGAAGCCACCGCAGACGACGTCGCCCAGCACGTCGAAGATCACCACGTCGGTGTCTTCGAGCAGGTGATGCTCCTTCAGCAGCTTCACGGTCTGGCCGACGACATATCCGCCGCAGCCAGTGCCGGCCGGCGGGCCGCCCGCCTCGACGCAGCGCACGCCATTGTAGCCCTCGAACACGAAGTCCTCGGCGCGCAGCTCCTCGGTGTGGAAGTCGACGCCTTCGAGGATGTCGATGACGGTGGGGATGAGCGACTTCGTCAGCGTGAAGGTCGAGTCGTGCTTGGGGTCGCAGCCGATCTGCAGCACGCGCTTGCCGAGCTTGGAGAAGGCGACCGAGAGGTTAGACGAGGTGGTCGACTTGCCGATGCCGCCCTTTCCGTAGATCGCGAAGACCTTGGCCGTGCCGATTTCCAGCGTGGGGTCGAGCATGACCTGGACGCTGCCGTCGCCGTCACCAGCCATCCGCTCCGCGATCTTCGCGTCGCGCATCGCGGTCTTGGGATGTGTGTATACGTTCATGCTGCGGCCTCCACGCCAATGCCCTCGACCCGGTCCTCGAGCTCTTCGCTGGCTTCGCGAAGGGCATCGAGCATGGCGGGATCGGGTGTCCAGTAATGGCGCTCATGCGCCTCGATGAGACGGTTCGCCATCTTGGCGGATGCCGTGGGATTGAGAGCGGCGAGACGTTCGCGCATCTTCGGGTCGAGCACGAAGGTCTCGGTCAGCTGGCGGTAGACCCAAGGCTGCACCTGCCCGGTCGTCGCCGACCAGCCCATCGTATTGCGGACATGCTCCTCAATCTGGCGCACGCCCTCGTAGCCGTGCGACAGCATGCCCTCGTACCATTTCGGGTTGAGCATGCGGGTGCGGGTCTCGATCGCGACCTGCTCGGTCAGCGAGCGCACGACGCCGTCGCCGCGTGTCTGGTCGCCGATGTAGACCGGCGCCGCCTTGCCCTTGGCGCGCAGCACCGCGCGGGAAATGCCGCCCAGCGTGTCGAAATAGTGGTCGACGGTCGTCACGCCGAGCTCGACCGAATCGAGATTCTGGTAGGCGAGATCGACGCCGGCGAGAACATGGTTGAGCAATTTCGGCTGCGCCTGAGGGGTGCCGGAACGGCCATAGGCAAAACTCTTGCGACGCGAATAGGTCTCGGCCAGTTCGTCCTCGTCGTCCCAGCGACTGTTTTCGATCAGGTGGTTGACGTTGGAGCCGTAGGCGCCCTCGGCATTGCCGAAGACGCGCAGCGCCGCCGTCTCCAGGTCGCAGCCGGTCTCGGCCTGATGCGCCAGCGCATGCTTGCGCACGAAGTTCATCTCGACCGGCTCGTCCGCGGACGCCGCCATGAAGATGGCTTCGGCCAGCAGCTTCATCTGGAGCGGCAGCAGGTCGCGGAAGATGCCGGAGACCGTGACCAGCACGTCGACGCGCGGGCGGCCAAGCTCCGCCAGCGGCACGAGCGTGGAGCCCGCGAGGCGGCCATAGCTGTCGAAGCGCGGCATGGCGCCGACCAGCGACAGGACCTGGGCGATCGGACCGCCCTCGTTCTTGAGGTTGTCGGTGCCCCAGAGCACGAAGGCGACCGTCTCGGGCAGCGCGCCCGAATCCAACATATGGCGGTCGAGCAGCTTGCCGGCCTGGCGGGCGCCATCCGACATGGCGTAGGCGCTCGGGATGCGGAACGGGTCGAAGCCGTGCAGGTTGCGGCCGGTCGGCAGCACGTCGGGATTGCGCAGCACGTCGCCGCCGGCGGCCGGTCGGATGAAACGGCCGTCAAGCGCGCGCAGAAGGCCGGAAATCTCGGTCTCGCGGGAGAGCAGCCTGTCGGTGGCCGCCAGCGTCTGCAGCGCAGCGAGCGTGGGCTCGGTTGCCGGCACACTGGCTGCGGCCAAGGCTGCCTGCGGGGCGGCCCCAGAGACGATCGCGTCGGCAACCTGGCGCGGCAGTTTCAGGCCGTGGCTGGCTTCGGCGACGGCGAGCATCAGTTCGGCGCGCTCGGAGGTCGAGGGGGCGACGCCGACGACGTGGAGCCCATAGGGGATCAGCGTGTATTCGAGATCCAGCACCTGCCGGCCGAGATCGATAATGCGGGCGTCCGCGCTGTCGCCCCAGGCGGGCTCGGCCGCAGCAAGATCGAGGCTGGCCGCCTGCGCCTGGATCAGGGCGGCGACGTCATCGCGGTCGGCCGCGCCCGGCGCCTGCATGCGCCAGCGTTCGATCGTGGTCTTCAGCTCGGCCAGTCCCCGGTAGAGGCCGGAATGGGCGACCGGCGGCGTCAGGTAGCTGACGAGAGTCGCCGCCGAGCGGCGCTTGGCGATCGCGCCTTCGGAGGGGTTGTTGGCGGCATAGAGATAGATGTTGGGCAGATCGCCGATCAGGCGGTCGGGCCAGTCCTTTGCCGTCATGCCGGTCTGCTTGCCGGGCATGAATTCGAGCGAGCCATGCGTGCCGAAGTGCAGCACCGCATGGGCGCCGAACTCTTCCTTGATGTAGCGGTAGAAGGCCGAGAAGGCATGCGTCGGCGCAAACCCCTTCTCGAACAGCAGCCGCATCGGGTCGCCCTCGTAGCCGAAGGCGGGCTGCACGCCGACGAAGACGTTGCCGAACTGAGCGCCCATGACGAAGATCGACGCGCCGTCGCTCTGCTGACGGCCCGGAGCCGGACCCCATTGCGCCTCGATCTCGGCCAGCCAGCGCTCGCGGCGCACGTGCTGGTCGGTCGGGATGCGAACATGCACGTTGGCCGGCGCGCCGAAGCGCTCGCGGTTGCCGTCGACGATGCGCTCGCGCAATGCATCCACGCTCGCCGGCATGTCGATCGCATAGCCCTCGCGCTTCATCGCGTTGAGCGTGTTGAAGAGCGAGGCAAAGACCGAGAGATAGGCGGCGGTGCCGGTGTTGCCGGCATTCGGCGGGAAGTTGAACAGCACGATCGCGACCTTGCGCGCGGCGGTCTCGGCGCGGCGCAGGCGGACCAGCTTCTCGACGCGCGCCGACAGCATGTCGGCGCGTTCGATGCAGGAATGCATATCGCGGTCCTGCTCGCCCTGTTCGAAGATGCAGGCGCGCTGGCAGCCCTGGCACGGCTTGCCGGCACTGTCGGAGCGTCCGCCGAACACGATCGGACCGGTAGCGCCGTCGAGTTCGGGGATGGCGACCATGATGGTGGATTCGACCGGCATCAGGCCGCGGTCGGACGCGCCCCACTGTTCGAGCGTCTGCAGTTCGGCCGGATGGGCAGCGATGTATGGCACGTCGAGGCGGGCGAGGATCTCCTCGGCCGCGCCTGCGTCATTGTAGGCGGGACCGCCGACGAGGGAGAAGCCGGTCAGCGACACGAGCGCATCGATGGTGGGGCGGCCGTCCCTGAAGAAGAACTTCTCGATCGCAGGCCGTGAGTCGAGCCCGCTGGCGAAGGCCGGGATGACGTTGAGGCCGCGCGCTTCGAGCGCCGAGATCACGCCGTCATAGTGGCGCGCATTGCCGGCCAGCATGTAGGAGCGCAGCCCGAGCACGCCCACGGTGCCCTTGGTGCCGGGAGTCGGAAGCAGGTCGGGGCGCTCGGAGATCGGCTGGCGCGCGCGGGGGTGATAGACACCGGTTTCCGGATAGGCGAAGGGGGCCGCGACCTTCATCGTCCCGCGCAGAGGGCGACGCGCGCCGTCCGCGTAGCGGTCGATCAGGCTGCGGACCATGTTGGCGATGTTCTCTTCCGAGCCCGCCAGCCAGTATTGCAGTGTCAGGAAATAGGCACGGACGTCCTGCGCGGTGCCCGGCACGAAGCGCAGGATCTGCGGGATGCGTTTGAGCATCGCCATCTGGCGCTTGCCCGCATGGGCCTTCCGGTCCTTGCCGCTGCCCTTCAGCCGCTTCAGGAAACCGAGCGCGCCGCCCTGGGGCGAATCCATCCGGAACCTGCCGATGCGCGTGAGCTTCATCACCTCGGCGTCCGACAGCATGCTGACGATGGCGTCGCAGTCCACCGCGCGGGCGTGCAGGTCGGGCAGGATCTCGGTGAAGTGGCTCTCGAGGAAGAGCATCGCGCAGATGATGATGTCGGCCTGCGCGATGTCGTCGCGGCAGCGCTGCAGCTTCTGCGGGTCGCCGGACCACTCTGTCGCGGCGTGCAGCGTGACAGTCAACCCCGGCATCTCGCGCACCAGCCCGCGGCGCGCGCGTTCGGTGGCGCTCGCAAGATGCGTGTCCATCGTGACGATGGTGACCCGGATCGGGGTCCCGCGCACAGGGGTCGCGTCAGCGACTGTAGTGAGCTTTAGCATCGTACAATGTCTCTACGGTGATGGTGTTGAGCCCCCGCTCGGAGGCGAAGCGCTCGGTGTTGCGGCGGGCTTTGCCCCGCACGAAGAACGGGATCTTTCGCAGCTCCTTCTCGGCGTCGCCCGACCATGCGGCAGCGGCGTCTGCCGCAGCGGCGGCGACTGCCACGTCGATGACAGCTTCCGGCTCGACCGTGGCGGTCTCGGTTGCTGCGCCATGTCCGGCGCCGGCATGGCCAAGATGCGACGGGGCGGCTTGGTCGTTGAACTCGAAATCGTCACGGAACATGCCCAGAAGATGTTCCTCCAGACCCATCATCAGCGGATGTACCCAGGCGTCGAAGATGACGTTTGCGCCTTCAGGCCCCATCTGCGGCGAGTAGCGCGCCGGAAAATCCTGCACGTGCACGGGCGAGGAAATCACCGCGCAGGGGATGCGCAGGCGCTTGGCGACATGGCGCTCCATCTGCGTGCCGAGAACCAGCTCAGGCTGTGCCGCGATGATGGCGTCCTCGACCTCCATGTGGTCGTCGGAAATCAGCGGCGTGACGCCGTATTCCGCAGCGGCAGAACGCACTTCGCGGGCGAATTCGCGCGAATAGGTGCCGAGGCCGCAGACCGTGAAGCCGAGCTCCTTCGCCGCGATGTGGGCGGCGGCCACGGCGTGGGTCGCATCGCCAAAGATGAAGACGCGCTTGCCCGTCAGGTAGGTCGAGTCGATCGAGCGCGAATACCAGGGCAGGCGCGACTTTGTGCCGGCCGTCGATTCGTCCAGTCCGGCCGCCTTCGCGACCTGCGCGAGGAAGGCCTCGCAGGCGAGCGCACCGATGGGCGGCAGCGTCACCTGCGGCTGGCCATGCGTGCGCTGTAGCCATTCGGCGGCGACCGACGCGACTTCCGGGTAGAGCACGATGTTGAATGCCGCCTCCGGCAGGCGCGCCAGGTCCGCGACGCTGGCGCCCAGCGGCGCGACGACGTTGACGGTGACGCCGAGGGCCTCGACCATCCTGCGGACCTCGACGATGTCGTCGCGATGGCGGAAGCCGAGCGAGGTGGGGCCGAGGATATTGCAGACGGGCGCCGGCGCGCGCGGCGCAGCGCGTTCCGACGGGGCCGGCGCAAAGGCGCGCACCAGGCGGTAAAACGTTTCCGCCGCGCCCCAGTTTTCCTTCTTCTGGTAGGACGGCAGTTCGAGCGGAATGACCGGGATGTCGAGCGCCAGCGCCTTGGCCAGCCCGCCCGGATCGTCCTGGATCAGCTCGGCCGTGCAGGACGCGCCGACGAGGATCGCGTCGGGGGCGAAGCGTTCGGCCGCATCGCGGCAGGCGATCTTGAAGATCTCCGCGGTGTCCGACCCAAGATCGCGCGCCTGGAAGGTCGTGTAGGTGACCGGCGGTCGCGTCGAGCGGCGCTCAATCATCGTGAACAGCAGGTCGGCGTAGGTGTCGCCCTGCGGCGCGTGAAGAACGTAGTGCACGCCGCGCATCGAGGCTGCGATCCGCATCGCGCCGACATGCGGGGGCCCCTCATATGTCCACATCGAGAGCTGCATCAGAGCCTCACCTTCAGGCGCTCGCGGCGGGCGAAGGGGCGGGCGAAGAGTTCGGCGAGGTCGCCCGCCTGCTCGTAGCCCTGCACCGGGGTGAAGACGAGTTCGATCGACCATTTGGTCGAGATGCCCTCGGCCTCCAGCGGATTGGCGAGACCGAGGCCGCAGACCACGAGATCGGGCCGCGCTTCGCGGCATCGGTCGAGCTGCCGGTCGACGTCCTGGCCCTCGGACACGAAGACATTGGGCGGAAGCAGCGCGAACTCCGGGTCCAGGTGCTGGCGGTGGAGATAGGGCGTGCCGATCTCGACGATCTCGCAGCCGAGTTCGCGGTGCAGGAACCGCGCCATCGACGGCTCGAGTTGCGAATCGGGGAAGAAGAAGACGCGCTTGCCTTCGAGCGTCGTGCGCTGCTTCGCGACGGCGAGTTGCGCCCGTCCGCGACCTGCCTCGGTGATCGCCGAAAACCGTCCCGCCTCGACGCCGAAGGCGCCCGCGGCGGCGCCGAGCCAAGCGGTCGTGCCTTCCTCGCCGAGCGGAAACGGAGCCGGAATCAGCGTCGCGCCGCGGCCTTCAAGCGCCTTGGCGGTCTCGCCCAGGAAGGGCTGCGCGAGGAGCATCAGTGTCGAGGGTCCGATAGACGGCAGCGCCTGGCTCGAGCGGGGCGGGAAGAATGCGACGCGCTCCATGCCGAGGGCCGTGAAGATGCGACGGAACTGATCCTCGACCACTTCGGAGAGTGCCCCGACCACCAGCAAATTGGCCTCCGCCCCTGGCACCTGGGCGGGCAGTTGCGGCGCGAGCGCTGCGAGGAAGTTATCCTCGCCTTGCGTGAAGGTCGTCTCGATGCCGGAGCCGGAATAGTTCATCACGCGAACCGTCGGCATGTGCTTGCCGTTCAGCCGCTCGGCAGCCTTGGACAGGTCGAGCTTGATGACTTCGGACGGGCACGAGCCGACGAGCACCAGCATGCGGATGTCCGGACGCCGCGACAGCAGCCTCGCCACGACGCGGTCGAGCTCGTCGTGAACGTCGGCCATGCCGGCGAGATCCCGCTCGTCGATGATGGCGGTGGCGAATCGCGGCTCGGCGAAGATCATCACACCCGCCGCCGACTGCATCAGGTGGGCGCAGGTCCGCGAGCCGACGACGAGGAAGAAGGCGTCCTGGATCTTGCGGTGCAGCCACATGATCGAGGTGAGACCACAGAACACTTCGTGCTGCCCGCGCTGGCGCAGCGGCTGTTTCGGCCCGCAGGCCACCGGCGGGGGCAGGACCGCGTTCACAGCGCACCCTCCAGAGCCGGACCTGCGTGCCGCGTGGAAGCTGCAGCCAACCGAGCGGCCCTGAGCTTGAGCACGAACTGCGTCGCGTTGACCACGTAGGTGGCATATGCGGCGAGCGCCAGCAGCATCAGCGCCGGTCCGTCGAGCAGCCCCCAGCCGAGCGCCACCAGGTAAGCGGTGTGCAGCGCGAGCACGAGCATGCTCACCATGTCCTCCCAGTAGAAGGCGTCGGCGAACAGATACTTGCCGAACACGACCTTCTCCCAGATCGAGCCGGTGATCATGATCACGTAGAGGACGACCGTCTTGAGAACGACCGATGCGTTCGCGAGCGCGAGGCCTTCGCCGGTCATCAGATAGCGCAGGATCAGGAAGGCGCTTGCGAGGAAGACCACGAACTGGACGGGGGCGAGAATGCCCTGGACGAGCGTCCAGCGGGTACTGTCGCGACGCTTGCGCTGCTCGGGCGTATACAGCATTCCCGGAGCCTTGCGATCGATGGGTTGTCCCCGATACATCACGTGCGTCGATCGCCTCCCGTTCTTCTGCTTCTTCGATCCGCTTCGAAAATGTAGACCTCAACAAACCGAAGTGTCAATCTGGATTGACGTTAATCCCACTTTACAAAATTTCCGGCGAGATTCGCTTTTCCGCTGGAAATCGAAAAAAGTGCAGCGTATGTTTTTCAGCGGGAGTGAGAGCCCAGCGTGAAGAATGCGCGACTTGCGACAGGGCCCAAGGGCCGGCCAAGCCGAAAAGCGGCAAAGAAAACCGCAGCATTGTTTCTCGTTGGCAACGCCGCGGGGACAGCGCGCATGAGCCAGGGACGCAACAACTTGGTGAGAAGCTTCGAGAGAGTGTTCTCGTTGTCGGGTTCACTTCGGCCCGGGCAGCGGCTCTCCGATGATACGGACCTGTTCAAGGAGACTTTGCGGCGCAACGACGATGGCGATATTTCCGCCGGCGTCGAACGAAGCCTTGGCCGACAGCGCCCCATGAGCGCGCCGCAACAACAGAAGATCGTGGATTTCGTTGCGCTTCTGCTGGACGAGGAGTCGGACGCCTGCATCGTCGTCGTCGACGAACTGGTCGCTGAAACCGGAGATCCCCAATTCGTGGCGGAGACGCTGTTCGAGCCGGCGGCCCGCCTGATCGGCGAGAACTGGTGCAGCGACGAATGCGATTTCATGAAGGTGACGATCGCGCTGTCACGCATGCAGCGGCTCTTCCGCCATCTCGTCTCGGACTTCCCACCCCCGGTGCGCACGGACATTTCACGTTGCGCGCTTCTGGCGCCGGCGCCAGGCGAACAACACCTTTTCGGCTTGAGCGTCGTTGATGACGCGTTCCGCCGCGCCGGCTGGGAAGTTGATTGCTGCGGATTCGGCGAAGACTCGGAGGTCATGCGGCTCGCTTCCGTCAATCATTACCAGATCATCGGCGTGTCGGTCAGCGTGGACCGACACGTGCCGGATATTGTCGCGATCATCCAGAAACTGCGGACACGATCCCTCAACCGATCCGTCATCATCATGGCCGGCGGGAGCATGGTCATGAGATCGCCCGAACGGGCCGCGGATGCGGGTTTTGACATGCTGGCGGTTGACGCACAGTCCGCTGTCAGGTTAGCCGAGACCGTGATTTCACGGCAGGCGCTCAACCGGGACCTGCGGATAGCGGCCGAGTAGCCCGTTCGAAGGGGGTTCATGGACAAGCAGGTTTCCTTTGAGGTGTCCCGCTCGTTCCGCTCGCAAAACGACCTGTTCGCAGGCCTGGGCGCCGAAGCCCTAGCGTCGCTCGCCACCGCAAACTCGGACATTGCCCTGATCGTCAGCGGGGACGGCCGGATCCTCGACGCCGCGTTTCGCGACAACTCGCTTCGCGCCTGGGACGTCGAGCACTGGATTGGCCGGCACCTGAGCGAGACCGTCACTATCGATAGCCGCGACAAGATCGCCGAGCTTCTGCAGGATGCGATGCGCGCATCGCCGACCAGGACCCGCCAGGTCAATCATCCTTCCCTCACCACCGGGCGCGACCTGCCGGTTGGCTACCGTCTCGTCGCCTTCGACGGCTGGCCGCACCGACTGGCCCTGGGCACCGACCTGCGAGCGATGGCCGAGATGCAGCAGCGCCTCGTGCGGGCGCAGATCGACATGGAGAAAGACTACCGCAAGCTCAGGGACATCGAGTCGCGCTACCGCATCCTGTTCCACCTCGCGGTCGAACCGTTGATCGTGGTTCAGGGCCAGACGCTGAAGATCCTCGATGCCAACGAGGGCGCGGCCAAGCTGCTTGACAGGCCGGTGAAGAAGCTGATCGGTCAGTCCGCCGCTTCCGCCTTTGCCAAGGCCGACCAGGGCGCAGCGACCGAATCGCTCATTGCTTTGGGCGCGCGGGCGCGACAGGACGTGTTCCGCGCCCGACCGGCCACTCTCGACATGCAGATGGAAATTCGCGTCACCCCGTTCCGCGAGTTTGGCCGCACCAATCTTCTGGTCTGTTTCGTCAACGATCAGCCACTCGACGGAAGCGCCGCGTCGGCGGCCGACGCAACGGTGATGTCGATTATCGAGAGCCTGCCCGAGGGCATCGTCATCGTTGACGGCGAAGGCAAGATCGTAGATGCCAATCCGGCCTTCCTCGACCTCATTCGCGTCGTCAGTCTCGACCGCGTCGAGGATAAGGGACTAGACAACTGGCTTGGCGGATCGAGCGTCGACCTGCAGGTGCTGATGGCGAACCTGCGCGAGCATGGCACGGTTCGCCGCTTCGGCACCGTGATCCGCGATGAACTCGGCGGCTCCGAGACGGTTGAGGTGTCGGCCGCCCGGATTGCCAGCCGGGAGGGCCCGATGTTCGGCTTCGCCATCCGCGAGACCCAGCGCCCCGAGGCGTCGCAGCTGGGCAATGCCGCCAATCGCCCGGCATCGTCGATGCAGTTCATCGACCTCGTCGGGCGCGTCCCCCTCAAGGATCTGGTGCGTGACACTGCCGACGTGATCGAAAAACTCTGCATTGAGGCGGCCCTGCGACTGACCGACAACAATCGGGCTTCGGCCGCCGACATGCTGGGGTTGAGCCGGCAGAGCCTCTACATAAAGCTCAAGCGCTACGGCATTTCCGACGCCGAGGAGCAGCCTGACTGATCTTCGGTCTGCCGTGCGCGCGACACCTTCGACGGCGCGACATGTCAATTCAGATTGACGCTTTTTCACGTCAACGCTATCGTTCGGCATGGTCGATATCCGTGCCACCTCCTCCTCCACTTCGCTGCCCTCCATCGGCGCGACTATCGAGCTTCTGAAGCCGATCACCTGGTTTGCACCGATGTGGGCATTTGGGTGCGGGGTGGTGAGTTCAGGCGCGGCTTTCGGCGAGCGCTGGCCTTATGTCATCGGCGGCATCCTTCTGGCCGGGCCACTGGTATGCGGCACGAGCCAGGCGGTGAATGACTGGTACGATCGCGAAGTCGACGCGATCAACGAGCCGAACCGCGTCATCCCATCCGGCCGCATGCCTGGCCGCTGGGGTTTTTATGTCGCGGTCGCCAACACCATACTTTCACTTGTCGTCGCGTGGTGGCTCGGCGCTTGGGTGTTCGGCGCGGCGCTCTTGGGCCTGGCGCTCGCCTGGGCCTACAGCGCACCGCCGTTCCGGCTGAAGCGCAGCGGCTGGTACGGCCCCGGCGCTGTCGGCCTTTGCTACGAGGGCCTGCCCTGGTTCACCGCTGCGGCTGCCGCAATGGGCGCGTTTCCAGGCTGGCCAGTGGTAACGGTCGCGCTTCTCTACAGTATCGGCGCGCATGGCATCATGACCTTGAACGATTTCAAGTCGGTCGAGGGCGACCGCAAGATGGGTCTGGCCAGCCTGCCCGCCGTGCTTGGCATCGACGCGGCCGCGCGGCTCGCGTGCTATGTGATGGCCGCTCCGCAGGTAGCCGTCATCGTTCTGCTGCTGGCTTGGGGTTTCCCCATCCATGCCCTCATCGTCATCGGGCTGCTATCGGCACAGATGCTGTGTATGCAGCGGCTCTTGCGCGACCCGTTGAAATTCGCAGCCTGGTATAATGCCACAGGCACGACAATGTTCGTGTTCGGCATGCTCGCCAGCGCCTTCGCGATCCGCGCGATGCAGGGAGCCGGTATATGAAACAGGGTCTCGGCTGGTTCGGCATCTTCAGGCTCGGCCTCATCCAGGCCTGTCTGGGGTCGATCGTAGTGCTCACCACGTCCACGCTCAACCGCGTGATGGTCGTCGAGCTCGGCCTCGCCGCAGTCATCCCCGGCGCGCTGGTGGGTCTGCACTACGGCGTCCAGATCACACGGCCGCTCTGGGGCCACGGCTCGGACCGCGGCGGACGCCGCACGCCCTGGATCATCGGCGGCATGGCGCTGCTCGGCCTGTCCGGCACTGCCGCAGCACTCGCCGTCGCGCTGATGGAGACGCAGTTCCTCGCCGGGCTTGCCGTGGCGATCATGGCCTTCGTGTTCATCGGCGCCGGGATTGGCGCGGCGGGCACGTCGATGCTGGCGCTGCTGGCCTCCAGCGTCGCGCCCGAGCGCCGCCCCGCGGCCGCCACGCTGGTCTGGCTGATGATGATCTTCGGCATCGCTGTGACGGCTGTCGTCTCGGGCAAGCTCCTCGACCCGTTCTCCCTGACGCGGCTGGTCGTCGTGACCGGTGCGACGGGCCTTCTGGCGCTGGCGATGACGATCCTCGCGGTTGCCGGCGTGGAAGGATCTGTCCGCGCCCGTGCCGACGAGCCCGCCTCTCCCCCGGTGCCCTTTCGGCAAAGCCTAGCCGATGCCTGGGCCGATCCGCAGGCGCGGCTGTTCACGATCTTCGTCTTCGTCTCGATGCTCGCCTATTCGATGCAGGACCTCATCCTCGAGCCGTTTGGCGGATTGCTGTTCGGCATGACGCCGGGCGAGACCACAGGCCTGGCGGGACTGCAGAATGGCGGCGTCTTTGCCGGCATGCTGCTGGCCGGCGTGTCGGGCAGCCTCTTGTCGCGACGCCATCCCGCCATTCTCGGCTATCTCACGGTCGGCGGCTGCGTCCTGTCCGCCGCCGCGCTGGTGGCGCTCGCCTCGGCGGCGCAGTCAGCGCCGGTCTGGCCCTTGACCGCCAATGTCGTCGCGCTCGGCTTCGCCAACGGCATCTTCGCCGTCGCCGCGATCACCTCGATGATGGCGCTCGCCGGTGCCGCCGGGCCCTCCCGCGTCGGGTTGCGGATGGGCCTCTGGGGCGCGGCGCAGGCAATCGCTTTCGGGCTCGGCGGCTTTGTCGGCACGGTGGCCGTCGACCTGATCCGCTGGATGTCTGACTCGATAGCGGTTGCATACGGAAGCGTATTCCTGCTCGAAGGCCTGATCTTCCTCGTCGCGGCCGGAATCGCCGCGCGGATCGCGATCGCCAACCGCGACATGCGCGCAGACGCAGCGCTCCAGCCGGCAGAATGACGATGGCGCGCACCACCGATGTCGATGTCGTCGTAGTCGGCGGTGGTCCGGCCGGCGCCACCGCGGCGGCCGAACTCGCCCGCTCGGGCGCGCGCGTGCTGCTCCTCGACAAGGAAGGCCGAATCAAGCCCTGCGGCGGGGCGATCCCGGCGCGGTTGCTGGCCGATTTCGACATCCCGCAGCACCTGATCACCGCCCGCATCGCCAGCGCTGACATGGTTGCGCCCTCGGGCGCCCGGGTGGGCATGGGGGTCGGCAATGGCTTCGTCGGCATGGTCGACCGCGACGTCTTTGATCGCTGGCTGCGGCAGCGCGCGGCGGACGCCGGTGCGCGCTACGTGGCCGCTGCCTTCACCGGCGCAACCGAGACGCCCGAGGGCGGGATAGCAGTGACCTTCGCGCGCGCCCGAGGCAGCGCCGAGACGGTCACCGCCCGGCTCGTCATCGGCGCCGACGGTGCGAATTCAGCCGTGCGCCGCGCCCTGTTCGGCAAGGCCGAGAGCCCGCCCTACGTGTTCGCCTATCACGAGATTGTCCAATCCCCCGGCGGCAGCACCGCCGGCTTCGACCCGCGCCGCTGCGATGTCTATTACCAGGGACGTATCTCGCCGGATTTCTACGGCTGGGTGTTTCCCCATGGCGACACGACCAGCATTGGCGTGGGCAGCGCAGTGAAGGGTTTCGACTTCAAGGGCGCCACGAAGCTCCTGCGCGAGGAGGCGGGGCTGGGAGGTCAGGAGACTCTTCGCGAAGAGGGCGCGCCCTTGCCGCTGAAGCCCCTGAAGCGCTGGGACAATGGCCGCAACGCGCTTTTGATCGGCGACGCCGCGGGCGTCGTCGCGCCCTCGTCGGGCGAAGGCATCTATTACGCAATGCTGTGCGGCCGGCTTGCCGCCGGGTCTGCGAGCGACCTGCTGCGCACCGGCGACTCCCGGGCCCTGTCGGGCGTGCGCAAGCAGTTCATGCGCGCGCATGGCCGCATCTTCCTCGTGCTCGGATTCATGCAGGGGTTCTGGTATCGCTCCGACCGGCGGCGCGAGCGCTTCGTGGCGATCTGCCGCGACCGCGATGTCCAGCGGCTGATCTGGGAATCCTACCAGACCAAACAGTTCGTGCGCTCCGATCCGATGGCGCATGTCCGCGTTTTCCTCAAGGACCTTGGCCACCTCGTGAAAATGGCCTTCCAGTGACCTGAGGGATCGCCGATGTTCGATGCATTCATCCTCGACGGCACGGTCGCGATTCTCGCGGCGGCGGTGCTTGGGCTCGAAATGGTCGTGATCCTTGGCCTGCCACGACGGCGTGGCGTGGCCATCATCCCCTTGGTCGCGAACATGTTCTCAGGCCTGTTCCTCATCCTCGCGCTGCGCGCAGCGCTGGTCGGGTCGGGCGCAACGGCAATCGGCGTCTTCCTCGGCCTCGGCTTCCTGGCGCATCTCGCCGACGTGGCATTGCGCCTGGGACGCGGCAGTAGGACCTGATGCCAGCGCGCTTGCCAGTCAGCTAACCGTGTCCTTGACGTGCAGTCCGGCGTCAGTTCTGAACGGCCGGTGTCTGCGGTTCGGCCGCTGTTCCAGCGGACGCCTCGGCCAGCTTCGCAAATCTCGCATAGTCTGAAATCAGCTGCGGGATCCCGGCGGCTGCAAACTTTCCGAGAGAATCCTGGCTGACATAGCCGCGAAAGATCGCGATCGCCCGCTGGTGCACGAAAACCTGCGCTTCGATGAAGGTCCGATCGAACTCGGGACCATCTATAGCCTGTAGTTTTCCAAGCAGGCCCTGCTGCTCACCGTCAACAGAGGGCTTCGCGATCTCCACCCCATCGGTCTTTCCCGCTGCGATGGCGCCCTCCCTCAGCGCTTCGTGCACGCTCGCCAACTCGGCCGCGACCGACTTGATCTCGGTGGTATCGGCCTTCGCTGCGGCAAGCGCTGCCGCCTCGATCACGAACTCGTTGATGGACGTTGCCGCAGAGAGGAACTGATAGGGCGAACTCAGCTCCGCTGGCTGGATCTGGCTCTCGGGGATGGTCGGGACGATCTTTCGGTCGGCACCCTGGGCATGGGCCGGCATGACGATTAGAAACGCACTTGCGATCGAGATGAAGGAATAGCGTTGCATCAAGGTCTCCTGTTCGGCAGGGTGTCACATTGAATGGACGTCTATGCTGGGTGTCGGATTGGAAGCAGAACTCGCCCCGGCCAGCATTGTTCCGTTGCCGAACTTGCTCTGACCCTGTTCTTGGGATGCCGGAGTGCCGAGTTGCCACGTCGAGCTCGCCGGATGCGATCTCGCGACGCTTGTGCGCCCCAAAAATCAGCCGCGCGCGGTCTGCTCGCGATAAAGTGGCGTTGCGACCGGCAGGAACTGCGCGCCCTTCTTGGCCAGGAACGCCGAGAACGCCTGCATAGCGGGCGTCTCGTTGCGGTCGGAGCGCGCAACGGAGAACCATTGCCGCCGTATAGGCGTGCCCTCGACGTCGAGGATGACCAGCCGCCCGGACTGCACCTCGGCCTCGATCGTGTGCGCCGAGATGAAGGCCACGCCCAATCCCGCCATGACCGCCTGCTTGATGGTTTCGTTGGATCCCATCTCGACGCCGATGTTCTCAAGTTTGGCTGCAACGCGGGAGAAGAAAATCTCTAGCGAGATGCGTGTGCCCGAGCCCGGCTCGCGAACGAGGAACTTCTCCGATGCGATCCGCTCGCACGAGATCTCTCGCGTTCCTGTCAGCGGATGATCGGGCGGCGCGATTATGACCAGCGGATGGTCTCCGAACACCTGCGCGCGTACCGGCACGTTCTTGGGTGGCCGACCCATCAGGGCGATATCGACCGCATGCGCGTCGAGCGCCTGGATGGTCTCCGACCGATTGCCGACCTTGAGGTCGATGTCCAGCCCCGGATAGTCCCGGCCGAAAGCCGCGATGATACGGGGCGCGAAATACTTCGCCGTGGACACCACCCCCAGCCTCAGATGGCCACGGGTCAGACCCTTGAGCGCGGCGACGCGGTCGGAGAGCAGGAGGAGCTGCTCCTCGATTGCCCGCGCGGCCTCGATCGCGGCGAGCCCTGCGGCGGTAGGGCGCATGCCTTCGGCTAGTCGGTCGAAGAGCGCCAGGCCAAGCTCGTCCTCCAGCGCCTGGACCTGCAGCGTCACCGCCGAAGCCGTGAGCCCCAGGTGCTTGGCCGCGCTAACGATTTTCCGGTCCGCGGCGATCCTGTTCACCGCGCGCAACTGCTTCAGGGTCAGGTTTCTCATCGCGCACCATTAGAGAAATTTAGTTCAGACCTAAGAACATTGAATTTCCCTTATCCGCAAGAGCGTGATGGATTGACTTCGGGATCGCGACGCTAATCGGAGAAGGAACCGGTGTCCGCATCAACGCTCGACGCCTATCTGAACTCGCAGTCGTTCGATCGCGGTCAGGTCGTCGAGACGATCCGTTCGCTCGCAGCCGCCGCGGTGGCAACGCGCAGCCTGATCGCTCATTCGTCTGCCTTTACCCTGGGCGCGGCCGCGGGAGCGCGCAATGCGGACGGTGATTTCCAGCGTTTTCTCGACGTCAGCGCCGATGAGGCGTTCCTCGCCGCGGCGCGGCAGGCGGGGGTCCGCCATTACTGCTCGGAGGAGATCGACAGCGCCGTCGACCTCAACGGGATATCTCAGATTGCACTGGCGATCGACCCGCTCGACGGCTCCTCCAACATCGACACCAATGTATCCATCGGCACCATATTCTCCATCCTGCCGGCCGGATCCGGCGAGCCCGCCGCGAGCTTCATGCAGCCGGGCCGGAATCAGCTCGCAGCCGGGTTCTTCATCTACGGACCCCAACTCGCGCTGGCTCTGACACTCGGTGGCGGTACCCGCATCTTCGTCCATTCGCCACGCCTCGGCACATTCGTCGAGACGGTGCGGACGTCGATCGCGGAAAAAACCGAGGAATTCGCCATCAATGCCTCGAATTACCGCCACTGGGACGATGCGGTCCGGCTCTATGTCGACGATTGCCTGAAGGGAACGACCGGCCCGCGTGAGAAGGACTTCAACATGCGCTGGATCGCCTCGCTGGTTGCGGACGCCTATCGCATCCTTATCCGTGGCGGCGTCTTTCTCTACCCCGGCGACTCACGGCGGGGCTATTCAAATGGCCGGCTTCGCCTCGTCTACGAAGCCAACCCGATCGCCATGCTGATAGAACAGGCCGGCGGCGCAGCCACCGATGGAACCAACCCGATCATGGATCTCCTGCCGTCATCGCTACACCAGCGCACGCCGCTCGTGTTCGGCGCGGCTCGTGAGGTGGCGCGCATTGGCCGCTACCACACGGATCCCAGCGTCATTGCCGAGCGGTCGCCGCTGTTCGGCAATCGCGGCCTCTTCCGGGCGTGAGGGACAATCGTGTCAGCCAAGCATCCCATCATCTCGATCACAGGCTCTTCGGGCGCGGGCACCACCTCGGTCAAGCGCATCTTCGAGCAGATTTTCCGTCGCGAGAAGGTCGAGGCCGCCTTCATTGAGGGCGACGCGTTCCACCGCTACGACCGCCAGGCGATGAAGGCGAAAGTTGCGGACGAGGAAGGCAAGGGCAATCCGAACTTCACCCATTTCAACGCCGAGGCCAATGAACTGGACACGCTGGACGAGGTGTTCGCCGACTATGGCCGCCGGGGCATGGGACGCACTCGCACCTATGTTCATGACGACGAGGAGGCTGCCCTCTACGGCTGCGCGCGCGGCACGTTCACGCCGTGGCGCGACTTCGCCCCCAGCGACCTGCTTTTCTACGAAGGGCTGCATGGCTGCGCCGTCACCGACACGGTCGACCTTGCCAAGCATGCCGACCTCAAGATCGGCGTCGTGCCCGTCATCAATCTGGAGTGGATCCAGAAAATCCACCGCGACCGCTCGACCCGTGGCTATTCGACCGAGGCCGTCATGGACGTCATCCTGCGGCGGATGCCGGACTATGTCCGCTACATCGTGCCCCAGTTCGCGCTGACCAATATCAACTTCCAGCGCGTGCCGATCGTCGACACGTCGAACCCGTTCATCGCGCGCTGGATCCCGACGGCGGACGAATCGATGCTGGTCATCCGCTTCGCCAATCCACGCGGCATCGATTTCCCTTACCTCCTGTCGATGATCAACAACTCGTTCATGAGCCGGGCCAACTCGATCGTGGTGCCGGGCAACAAGCTCGACCTCGCCATGCAGCTCATTCTGACGCCGCTGATCCTGCAACTGATCGAGCGCCGCCGGCGGCTGACTTAAGGAGGGGTGAGCGGTGACGCAGCATGTGCAAGCGGAACGGCGCGGCGTTAATGGCAGGACCGTGATCCTGCGCGCCGACCTCGCCAATGGCCTCGGCATCGACCTCATCGAGGAGATAGCGGCATTTGCACAGGCAGGTGCTCGCGTCGCGGTTATTGCCGGGTTTGGCAGTCCGGGTGGCGATTTCAACGCCGCGCTCAGCCTCCGCGGGTTTGCGAAGCCGCTGCAGGATCTGTCGGGTATCAAGGTGAGTTTCATCTCCGAATGCGTAGGGACGCTTGCGGAATCCGCGCTGGCGCACGTGCCCTTCGGCGAGGCCGCGCTGATGGAGAACCTGCGCTTCCACACCGATGAGAGGCGTGACAGCCGCAATTTCGCGCTGCGCCTGTCTGCGCTCGGCGACTACTTCGCCGTGACCGGTAAACTTCGCTCGCCTCCGGCGCGCTGGATCGTGGAACTGTCCTCGATCCTCCCATCACCGGAAATGACACTTGTGACGACCCCGACGAAGGAGATGTCCTGAATGGCCAAGATCACATTGCGCCAGTTGCTCGACCACGCGGCGGAGCGCGGCTACGGCGTGCCGGCGTTCAACATCAACAACATGGAACAGGGCCTCGGCATCATGGAGGCTGCGAAGGCCTGCGACTCGCCCGTCATCATCCAGGCGTCGCGGGGCGCCCGCTCCTATGCCAACGACATCATGCTTGCCAAGATGATGGATGCGCTGACCGAGATCTACCCGGAGATACCGCTCTGCATTCACCAGGACCACGGCAACAACGCGGCGACCTGCCTGAGCGCGATCCGGCATGGCTTCACCTCGGTCATGATGGACGGTTCGCTGATGGCCGACGCGAAGACGCCGGCCTCCTACGACTACAATGTCGAGGTCACCGCTGCCGTGTCTGACATGGCCCATGCTGTTGGAGCATCCGTCGAGGGTGAACTGGGCGTGCTCGGATCTCTGGAAAGCGGTCACGGCGAGGCGGAAGACGGACATGGCGCGGAAGGCGCGCTCAGCCACGACCAGTTGCTGACCGATCCCGACCAGGCGGTCGATTTCGTGATGCGCACCAGGGTCGACGCACTCGCGATTGCCTGCGGCACCAGCCACGGCGCCTACAAGTTCTCGCGCAAGCCGGACGGCGACATCCTCGCCATGCACGTCATCGAGGCGATCCACAACAAGCTGCCTGACACGCATCTGGTCATGCATGGCTCGTCATCGGTGCCGCAGGAATTGCAGGACATCATCAATGCCCATGGCGGCGAGATGCCCCAGACCTTCGGCGTCCCGGTCGAGGAGATCGTGCGCGGCATTCGCCACGGCGTGCGCAAGATCAACATCGACACCGATTGCCGCATGGCGATGGCGGGCCAGTTCAGGAAGGTCGCCATCACCAGCCGCACCGAGTTCGACCCGCGCAAATTCCTCAAGCCTGCCATGGACGCCATGCGCGACCTGTGCCGCGACCGCTTCGAGGCCTTCGGCACGGCCGGCAACGCCAGCCGCATCAAGGTCATACCGATGGACGAGATGGCCCGGCGCTACGCCAAGGGTGCGCTCGACCCGCAAATCGCCGCCGCAAGGGCGGCCTGAACCACCAAGCCAATCCGCACAGACCGCGAAGGAGACATCCGATGAACATTCAGTCGCAAACGATGGCCGAGGGCAAGGAGCGCTATAAGTCGGGCGTCATCCCCTACAAGAAGATGGGATACTGGGAGCCGGACTACAGGCCGAAGCCCACCGACCTCATCGCCATGTTCCGCATCACCCCGCAACCCGGCGTCGACCATGAAGAGGCGGCAGCCGCGGTCGCCGGCGAGAGCTCGACGGCCACCTGGACCGTCGTATGGACCGACCGGCTCACCGCCTGCGAGCTCTACCGCGCCAAGGCCTACAAGTCCGAGCCGGTGCCGAATACCGGCCCGGGCACCAGCACTGAACAGCAGTATTTTGCCTATATCGCCTACGACCTCGACCTGTTCGAGCCCGGCTCGATCGCCAACCTGACAGCGTCGATCATCGGCAATGTGTTCGGCTTCAAGGCGGTCAAGGCGCTCCGGCTGGAGGACATGCACATCCCCGTCGCCTATCTCAAGACCTTCCAGGGCCCGGCGACGGGCATCGTCGTCGAGCGCGAGCGCCTGGACAAGTTCGGCCGGCCTCTGCTCGGCGCGACGACCAAGCCGAAGCTCGGGCTGTCTGGGCGAAACTACGGCCGCGTCGTCTACGAGGCGTTGAAGGGCGGGCTCGACTTCGTCAAGGACGACGAGAACATCAACAGCCAGCCCTTCATGCATTGGCGCGACCGCTTCCTCTACTGCATGGAGGCCGTCAACAAGGCGTCGGCGGCGACCGGCGAAGTCAAGGGCCACTATCTCAACGTCACCGCCGGCACCATGGAGGAGATGTATGAACGCGCCGAGTTTGCGAAGTCGCTCGGATCCTGCATCGTTATGATCGACCTGGTCATTGGCTACACGGCCATCCAGTCGATGGCGAAGTGGGCGCGGCGCAACGACATGATCCTGCACCTGCACCGCGCCGGCAATTCGACCTATTCGCGCCAGAAGAACCACGGCATGAATTTCCGCGTCATCTGCAAGTGGATGCGCATGGCCGGCGTCGACCACATCCATGCCGGCACCGTCGTCGGCAAGCTCGAGGGCGATCCGCTGATGATCAAGGGCTTCTACGACACGCTGCGCGAGGAGCGCACCGTGCAGAACCTCGAGACCGGCCTGTTCTTCGACCAGGACTGGGCCTCGCTCAACAAGGTCATGCCGGTCGCCTCTGGCGGCATCCATGCGGGGCAGATGCATCAGCTCCTCCACTATCTCGGCGAGGACGTGGTGCTGCAGTTCGGCGGCGGCACGATCGGCCACCCGGACGGCATCCAGGCCGGCGCTACAGCGAACCGGGTCGCGCTGGAAACCATGATCATGGCCCGCAACGAAGGCCGCGACTATCTGCGCGAGGGGCCGAAGATCCTCGACGAGGCCGCGAAGTGGTGTTCGCCGCTGAAGGCCGCGCTCGACACCTGGAAGGACATCTCCTTCAACTACGAGTCGACCGACACGGCTGACTTCGTCCCCACCGCCACGCCGAGCTACTAGGATCGCCGCATGTCCCCGAAAAGTTGCAGACTTTTCGGACAGGGTCATGCGCAACAAAAGGAACCACCGCCATGATGACAAACCCCGGCAAGAAGGTCACGCAGGGCCAGTTCTCGTTCCTGCCCGACCTCACCGACGACCAGATCGCCGCGCAGGTGAAATATGCGCTGAAGAACAACTGGGCGGTCAGCGTCGAATACACCGACGACCCGCACCCCAGGAACACCTACTGGGAAATGTATGGCAACCCGTTGTTCGACTTGAAGGATCCCGCCGGGATCATGATGGAGATCCGGGAGTGCCGGAAGACCTTCCCCAACATGTATGTCCGGGTCACCGCCTTCGATTCCACCAAGGGCTGGGAGGCGCCGCGCATGTCGTTCATCGTCAACCGGCCGCCGACCGAGCCGGGCTTCCGGCTAGTGCGCCAGGAGCGCGACGGCCGCAGCCAGGGCTACTCGATCCTGCCCTATGCAACCGACCGCCCCGAAGGCGAACGCGCCTAGCCTTGGACAGGACGGGATAAAACCATGGACAGCGTCCTCAACGGCGCCAGCCTTCTCGCCGACGACGCCACGGTCGATCTCGCGAAGGAGTTCGAGGCGTCGAAGGTGCAGGAGGTCATCGACAAGCTCGACCGCGAACTGGTCGGGCTGGTCCCGGTCAAGACACGCATCCGCGAGATCGCGGCGCTGCTCCTGGTCGAGCGGCTGAGGCGGCGCTTCGGTCTGTCGGCCGAGACGCCGACGCTGCACATGAGCTTCACCGGCAATCCGGGCACCGGCAAGACGACGGTGGCCATGCGCATGGCCGAGATCCTGCACAGGCTCGGCTATGTGCGCGAGGGCCACATGGTCGCGGTCACCCGCGACGATCTGGTCGGCCAGTACATCGGCCACACCGCGCCGAAGACCCGCGAGGTGATCCGCAAGGCGATGGGCGGCGTGCTGTTCATCGACGAGGCCTACTACCTCTACAAGCCGGAGAACGAGCGCGACTACGGCCAGGAATCGATCGAGATTCTGCTGCAGGTGATGGAGAACAACCGTGACGACCTCGTCGTGATCCTGGCCGGCTACAAGGACAAGATGGACCGCTTCTTCGAGAGCAATCCCGGCATGCGCTCGCGCATCGCCCACCATATCGACTTCCCCGACTACAGCGCAGGCGAACTCAAGGAGATCGCCGGGCTGATGCTTGGCCAGCAGAGCTACCGGCTGAGCCCCGGCGCCGAAGCGGCTCTCGAGGAATACATCCCGCTCCGCATGAAGCTGCGGCATTTCTCCAATGCCCGGTCGATCCGCAACGCGCTCGACCGGGCGCGGCTGCGCCAGGCGAACCGGCTCTTCGCCAGGCGCGACGCGCCGCTGACCAAGGTTGACCTGGTGACGATCGAGGCGGAGGACATCCGCGCGAGCCGCGTTTTCATCGAAGGCAAGCTCGACGGCGATCCGGTCGGGACGGCGGCGGGCTGATGCACGCGCCAGCCCTGCAAAGCGAAAGGAGAACGGAATGAGCCGCACGATCATCGCGCCTTCGGTCCTGTCCGCCGATTTCTCGAAACTCGGCGACGAGGTCGAGACCGTGGTGCGCGCCGGGGCCGACTGGATCCATCTCGACGTGATGGACGGGCATTTCG
>Ga0209906_100083_pt1 | contig 144630 bp, 136 predicted proteins | sample FECB24metaG_FD_188303 | JGI IMG/M metagenome (GOLD analysis project Ga0209906, IMG submission 188303) | Cyanobacterial communities from the Joint Genome Institute, California, USA from Joint Genome Institute, California, USA - FECB-24 metaG... ... | reverse complement strand
CTCTTCTCCACGAGCGCGCAGGCTCATCATGTCGTCGGTCATCGGTGGTCTCTCCCAGAAAGGTTGGCTTCGACAACCAGACCCTACCGGAAAGCGCCGATGACCACCGCGCTACCCAGCTACACCACGTCCAGGAACGTCACCGCCGCAAGGCGATGCTGCGGCGGGACGCTGCGCAGCGGGGGCGCTGTCTCAAAGGAATGGTGGGCGATGACGGGCTCGAACCGCCGACATCTTCGGTGTAAACGAAGCGCTCTACCAACTGAGCTAATCGCCCGACGCAAGGCGGACGTTTAGGCGCTTCAGGCGTCCTCCGCAAGGCAAAACCGTGTGCCGGGCGGGTTGGAATCTCCCGGTCAGGCAGAGCCGGCAAAGGGTTGCACAGGCAGTTGCGGGAATGATCGCAAAGGCGCTGCTGTGCGCTTGACACCCGGCGCCGAACCCCTTAATCCCACGCCACGACGCGAGGCAAAGGCCGCCGCGTCGATGCGCGGGTGTAGCTCAGTTGGTTAGAGTGCCGGCCTGTCACGCCGGAGGTCGCGGGTTCGAGCCCCGTCACTCGCGCCAGTCGTTTCAAGGGTTTGACACACCCTTTTCCATGTTCAGACAATATTGCAGGCCGTCCCGACGACCCGCAGCAGGCCGTTGCCTGCCAGTCGGCTCCCGATTTTCAGTGCGGCACCGAGATCAGTGCAACCGCCGAGCGTCCTGCTCTTCCCACGCCTTCGGCCACGCATCGCTGAGCGAACAATGGAGAGACCGGTGATGTCAGCCAGGGACGGCGCCGTGATGGACGATTACCCGGCCACCCGGTCGCGCCGCGAGACCGCATTGTCGGCGCGGTAGTGGTCGATGCCGCTGCGGCCAATCGAGCGCACCATCACTTCGGCGGCTTCGGAGAGTTCGCGCTCTACGGCCGCGCGCGCCGCAGCGCCATCGCCGCGCGACAGGGCCGCAATGACCTCGTCGTGGTGGTCGAGGCCAAGGCCCAGCGTCGTCTCAGTTCGCATGATGGTGAGGCAGGGGCCGGCACGCAGCCAGAGGCTTTCGATCAGGGGGATGAGCAGCGGTGAGCGGGCCGCCGCATAGACGGTGAAATGGAATTCCAGGTTCCAAGCCAGATAGGTTTCCGCATGGTCGGGATCGGTCGTGGCGAGCATCCGTGCCTGGATCGTGCCGAGATGGGCAAGCTCGGCCCGGGTAATCGTCTGCGCCGCCCATTCGGCCGCCTGCCCCTCCACCGCGCAACGCACGCGCCGGAGGTCCATCAGGTCGGTCACGTCCAGCGTCGGAACCTCGACGCCACGATGCGGCCGCTCGTTGAGCGCACCTTCCGCGACCAAACGCTGCAGCGCCTGCCGTATCGGCATCGCGCTGGTGCCGAACTTTTCAGACAGACGCGATACGACGAGTCGTTCGCCCGGCAGCATATCACCGCACATCAGCGCGTGCCGCAGGCTGTGATAGACCGGCTCGTAGCTTTGCCCGCCCGACCGGTCCGTCTTCTTGTCGCTCATCGTGCCATCCGGTTGCGTTGCGCCGACGCCGACGCGATCTGGCTGGCCAGCCGCCTTACGCGGCTGCCACCTTTGCCAAGGCAATAGCCTTGGGAAGGATCGCTGCATAGTCCGACAGGAAGCGATCACAGGCCGAAACCAGTCCGTCCACGTCATTCTCAGTGTGCGGCAGCGCCAGCGCGATCATCCCGCGCGGCGTCACATACTGGCCGGCAAGCATCATTTCGAGGTGCCAGAGATGTCCGTAACGCTTGTCGACGGACTCGACCGCGTGAGGGGTCACCGCATCCAGAGGGAGAAAATGCAGGGCGATCAGCGAGCCGTAGCCGACCACGGACGCCGCGATGCCATGCGCGTCTATCCGGGCCTGCAGCTTCGTCTTCAACGATTCGCCAAGTGCGTTGAAACGCCCGGATGCCTCCCTTGTCAGCACCTTCGTCAGACCGGTGTAGCCGGCGGCCATGCTGATGATGTTGTTGTTGAAGGTGCCGCCATGGCTGAACGCACCGGGGCTCACCGGGTCGAAGCGGTCCATGAGATCGGCCCTGCCCCCGAACGCGCCGAAGCTTGCGCCGCCGCCCACATACTTGCCCAGCGTCATCAGGTCCGGCGTAACCCCCGTGACCGACTGCATGCCGCCGAAGTCGAGCCGCGAGGTCATGACCTCGTCGAAGATCAGCAGCGCGCCGATCTGGCTCGTGACGCGGCGCAGCATCGCGAGAAACGCGTCGCTTGCCCGGATGCATCCGCCGCCGCCCAGCATCTGCTCCAGGATCACTGCCGCAATCGTATCCTTGTGAGCCAGAAGCAGAGCTTCGGTGCCGTCAACGTCATTGTAGTCCGCAAACAGGTAGGGAAATGGGATGTTGAGCTCGGATCCGCCGTGAGCAAAGGTTAGCACGCCGCCATGATAGCCCTCCCGGAAGACGACGATCCTGTCGCGACCGGTGACGGCGCGCGCTGCCGACAGCGCCATGATGTTGGCTTCGGTACCGGAGTTGCAGAAGCGAACGCGATCCAGGGCCGGGAAACGCGCAACCAGTTCCTCGGCAAGGCGGGCCTCGTAGAGATTTGGACCGCCCAGCGCGATGCCGTTCCTGACAACGCCTATGATTGCCTCTGCGATCAGGGGATCGGAGTGACCGTAGAGTCCTGCCGAATACTCGCTGACGAAGTCGGTGTAGGCATGGCCGTCAATGTCGGTGACCGTGCAGCCGCGGCCTTCCGCAAGCGCGACCGGGAACGGATCGTACCAAAGAACGGACCGCGTGTTGCCGCCAGGCAGACTGCGCTTGGCGTCTTCATGACGCGAAAAGCTCTTCCGGTTGGCCGCCGTATATCGCTCGCGTGCATCTGCGACCGCCGAATCAAGGTTCGCATTGCGTAGTGTGTCCGCCATCATCAAGTCTCCCTCGCGATTTGATCAAAGTTACGGCTCGCATGGCGGCATGTCAACGCGACGGTGCGGAGGCCGGCGGCGAACTCACGTTAAGTAGGGTACGAATTGGCCTGTTGCTCACCGTGCCAGCATCAAAGCGACGGAAATCTTCCGACTTTCTCGGCCCCTATGCGACCCGATCAGAGCCTCACTCCGAAGGAAAAGTCCGCGGATTTGATCAAAAACGCAATCGGGGCGAGGAGCGACAACCCCACCCTGGGCGTCGCGCACCAATGCGTCACTGCGGGACCAAACGTCGGTCGCCCTCGCCATCATAGTGCCGCTGGCGCTGGGCGACAACAGGAGTATGCCGTTAAAGGCCGCTCGAACCAGAACGTGGCAGCCGGCTTAAAGCCGGGTAGCTACCCCCTTGGCGAAGGGGCGGATCTTTCAGGCTTCCGGAGCGATCAGGTTCGCACGAAATGGAAAAGCCGGGACATGCCCGGCCTCTCGCGTATTCCGTGGCTAAAAAGCCAAATTAGTTGACGGCGTCCTTGAGGCCCTTGCCGGCCGAGAACTTCGGCACGGTACGAGCAGGAATCTTCACTTCGGCACCCGTCTGGGGGTTCCGGCCTGTCGAGGCCGCACGCTTGGAAACACTGAAATTACCGAAGCCGACGAGACGGACGTCGCCGCCATTCTTCAACTCGCCGGTGATCGTCGAAAATACCGCCTCGACCGCCGACTGTGCGTCAGCCTTGGAGAGCTTGGCGGATTCGGCAACCGCGGAAACCAGTTCGTTCTTGTTCATCAATATGTCCTTCCATGAGAGACCCGGGACGAGAGACCAACCAATCAGGAACGGTTTCTCGAACAGAGAGTTCCGCTACCGATCGAACGCTCCGTGGATACGTTGAAAAGCCCGGAGTTCTGCGGTTTGTCACATGAAAAAGCCGGGCGCAAGGCCCGGCTTCTCGCTTATTCAATCATTCTTGCACGAATGCCGCTCAATGCGCGAAAGTCTTTCCGGCCTCGTCGGCCAAATCCGCCTGAGGCGCGATCGTACCCACCGGCTCGACCCACTCGATGGGCTCCGGCATGCGCACGAGCGCATGACGCAGGACTTCGCCGACGCGACTGACCGGCACGATTTCCATGCCGCTCTTCACATTGTCCGGAATCTCGGCAAGATCCTTGGCATTGTCCTCGGGGATCAGCACCTTCTTGATTCCGCCCCGCAAGGCAGCCAGGAGCTTTTCCTTGAGACCGCCGATCGGCAGCACCCTGCCCCGCAGCGTGATCTCGCCCGTCATAGCGATATCGGCCCTGACCGGAATGCCGGTAAGCACCGACACGATGGCGGTCGCCATGGCAACCCCCGCCGATGGCCCGTCCTTGGGCGTGGCGCCTTCCGGAACGTGCACGTGGATGTCACGCTTGTCGAAAAGCGGGGGCTCGACACCGAAATCGATCGCACGCGAACGGACATAGGACGCCGCTGCCGAAATCGATTCCTTCATCACGTCCTTCAGGTTGCCCGTGACGGTCATGCGGCCCTTGCCGGGCATCATGACGCCTTCGATCGTCAGCAACTCGCCGCCGACCTCGGTCCAGGCGAGCCCGGTCACCACGCCGACCTGATCGTCAGCCTCGACCTGGCCAAAGCGGAAGCGCGGCACGCCGAGATAGTCCGACAGGTTCTCGCCGGTGACCTTCACCGCCTTCACCTTGGTCTTGATGATCTCGGTCACGGCCTTGCGCCCGAGCTTCATCAGCTCGCGCTCGAGGCTGCGCACGCCGGCTTCACGCGTGTAGACCTGGATGATGCCGCGGATCGCGTCCTCGTGAACCGAGAACTCCTTGGCCTGCAGGGCATGGTCACGCATGACCTTGGGCAGAAGATGCCGCTTGGCGATCTCGATCTTCTCGTCTTCCGTGTAGCCGGCGATACGGATGATCTCCATGCGGTCCATGAGCGGCGCAGGGATGTTCAGCGTATTGGCGGTCGTCACGAACATGACGCTCGAAAGATCGTACTCGACCTCCAGATAGTGATCCATGAAGCTGGAGTTCTGCTCCGGATCGAGGACCTCGAGCAGCGCCGATGACGGATCGCCACGGAAATCCTGGCCCATCTTGTCGATCTCATCGAGCAGGAAGAGCGGATTGGACTTCTTGGCCTTCTTCATCGACTGGATGACCTTGCCGGGCATCGAGCCGATATAGGTGCGCCGGTGGCCACGGATCTCGGCCTCGTCGCGCACGCCGCCCAGCGCCATGCGCACGAATTCGCGCCCGGTCGCCTTGGCGATCGACTTGCCCAGCGAGGTCTTGCCGACGCCCGGAGGGCCGACGAGGCACAGGATCGGCCCCTTCAGCTTCTTCTGGCGGCTCTGCACGGCCAGATACTCGACGATGCGGTCCTTTACCTTGTCGAGGCCGAAGTGATCGGCGTCGAGCACGTCCTGCGCGAAGCCGAGATCCTGCTTGACCTTGGAGTTCTTGCCCCACGGAATAGACAGGAGCCAGTCGAGGTAGTTGCGGACCACCGTCGATTCGGCGGACATGGGCGACATCGACCGGAGCTTCTTGAGCTCGGCATCCGCCTTCTCCCGTGCTTCCTTGGAGAGCTTGGTCTTCTTGACGCGCGCCTCCAGTTCGGCAACTTCGTCGCGGCCGTCCTCGCCCTCGCCGAGTTCCTTCTGGATCGCCTTCATCTGCTCGTTGAGATAATACTCGCGCTGTGTCTTCTCCATCTGGCGCTTGACGCGCGAGCGGATGCGCTTCTCGACCTGAAGCACCGAGATTTCGGCTTCCATGAAGCCCATGGCCTTCTCCAGCCGTTCCTTGACGGACAGCGTGGCCAGCATTTCCTGCTTCTCGGGGATCTTGATGGCGAGGTGCGAGGCGACCGTGTCGGCGAGCTTGGAGAAGTCGTCGATCTGGCTGGCAGCGCCAACCACTTCCGGCGAGATCTTCTTGTTCAGCTTCACGTAGTTCTCGAAGTCGGCAACCACGGAGCGCGAAAGCGCCTCGAGTTCGATCTCTTCCTCGTCCGGCTCAGACAGCGTGACAGCCTTGGCCTCGTGAAAGTCCAGGCGCTCCGTGAACGACTTGATCTGCGCGCGCGACGTGCCTTCGACCAGAACCTTGACGGTCCCGTCGGGCAATTTCAGCAGTTGCAGGACGTTGGCGAGCGTGCCGATATCGTAGATCGCGTCGGCTTCCGGGTCGTCATCGGCGGCATTGATCTGGGTGGCAAGCAGGATCTGCTTTTCCGCGCCCATCACCTCTTCCAGCGCCTTGATCGACTTCTCGCGACCCACGAACAGCGGAACGATCATGTGGGGAAACACGACGATGTCGCGCAGCGGCAGGACCGCATAGACATCGTTGCTGGAAGTACGGGGTAGTTTGGCCATTGTACAACCTTTCTATCGCGGCCGCACATTGGCCTGCCGCGAATCTCATATTAGCGGGCGCAAGCCAATCCGCCTATCTCCGATTGTCTCGGCAATTTCAGCACGGATGAAAGCCCCACGACCTCATGGTGTTAGGTGGCGTTGGCGACAGCGAAGATCAAGGGTGTCACGAAACCGTCATCGTCCGCTCGCGGTCAGGCGCCCCGGTTTGCGGCTTGATCGGCGGGGCGAGTTCCGCGACACTGGCGCGGCGGTGCGTATTGCCGCGGCGGGTGCGAGCAGAGTTCATGACGATCGATCGGCGCAGTCTGTTGGCGGGAGGGGCCCTGCTTGGCCTGGCGAGTGCCGCCGCCACGCAGGCCGCATCGGCAGCAAAGGCTCCCGGCGCGACATTGGCACGCCCCAGCCTGAAGAATGCAGCCGTCTATGTGCCCGGCTACTATCCCGAAAATGCCTTTGCCAATGGCAAACCGGTCGACCAGAACCGTCGGTTCAACCGGGCGATCCGCAAGGACGAGCCGGTCAAGAAGATGCTGACACGCGTCGGCTTCGATGGATCGATCCGACAGGTGCTTCTGCCCGTTGCAGCCCATGACGTCGAGGTCGCGCCGGATCGCTCGATCGGCGTGCTGTGCTCCATGGACGGCGACCAGCACTCTTCCTTCGACCCCGAGACACTGGAAATGGCCTCTGTGGCGCCGTCTCTGGGCAATGGCTGGCGCGGCGGCGGCCACGCCGTCTACGTGGATGGCGGACGCACGGTCATCCTGTCCGAACGCGCGCCTGCTGCCCCCTACCAAGGCAGCTTCGAGCCTCACTACGGCCGCCTGACAGTGCGCGACCCAAAGACGCTGAAGATTGCCGAGACCTATTCCACGCATGGCATCGATCCGCACGACATCCGCCTCACCGACGACGGCAAATACATCGTGACTGCCAATTATGGCTCGACCGTTTCCGAGAAGACCGGTGCGCACACAATACCGCGCACGGTGGTGCAGGCATCGATCACGGTGATCGAAGTTTCTAGCGGCAAGCTGGTGGACAAGCGGGTGACCGGCAAGGGCAAGGTCGAGTTACGGCATCTGGCGGCTGGCCGCCTCGACCGCATCTTTGCCATCCAGGCCATCTATGGAAGCGACGCCGCCGATGCCCGCCAGCTGGCCGGCGAGGACGTCGCCTACGAGGCCGATATCACCACCGAGCCCGGCTACAACTACATGGCGGCGGCAACCTTGAAGTATGACGCCGAGCGCGGCTCGGTCAGCAAGATGGGCGACAGGGCGACGAACCGGCTGATGCGCCACGGCCTGTCGATCCGCTACGACGAACTGCACGACGAGGCGATCGCGACCTATCCATCGAGCCACCACCTCATGGTGTTCGACGGAGCCACCGGCGCCGTTGCGAAGGTCCACGACACGCGCACCATCGGTCTGCGCTTTCCCTGTGGCATCACCATGCTGCCGGACGGCGTTCACTACGCCGTGACGGGTCACTGGGAGAACATGATGGTGTTCGAGCGCGGCACGCACCGGCTCGTGCGCGACCTCTGCTGCTACCCGGTCTTTTTCGGCCATAGCCACATCACGGCTGCTTAATCGGTCCGAAGGCCGGACGAATTGACTCCTTGATATCGTTCGACGAATAGTGACCCAAGGGAAGCGTCGTCTTTTGGCGGCGCGGGGGCGTTGAAAGCCGGACGAGTACTGGCTGCCTGACTATCGAGCTTCGCCGACGCCGGAAGCTCTCGCTCGGGGGGAATTTCTCATGGCATCTCGTCTTGCTGGCTTGCGCCGGACCATCGTCGCAGCCGCCGCTTTTGTGTTTCTGACGTCCCTGGCCACACAGACGGCGCACGCGAGCGAGCCACTGATCTACGCAGCTGTGACACCCGTCGCGCGGGCGGCACAGTTGAACAGAACGGTCACGGCCTATGCCACGATCATCAACGCGGGCACCGAGACGGCTCTGAACTGCTCGGTCGCGATGCCGCCCGTCAACCGGCCGGTCACGTTCAGCTATCGGACCATAAGCGTCAATGGCGTGCTTGGCCCCGTCAATACGCCCGTCAACATCCCGGGCTCCAACACCCAGCAGAACTTTGTCCTCTCCTTCACGCCGACGATGACGACCGCACCGAACCTGGCGCTGGTTTTCGACTGTGCCAACAGTGCTCCCGCGCAATCGGTGCTCGGGCTGAACTCGTTTCTCATCAACGGCACAACGTTCGCGCCCGCGGACGTCGTCGCGACCGCCGTTACGGCAAGCGGCGATGGCATCATGAACGTGCCGACCAATGGCTCCGGTTTCGCCGCGCTCGCGGCCATCAACATCGGCACGGGCGCATCGCTTACCGCGCGGCTGTCGGCGTTTGCGGTCGGTGCGCCGGCGGCGACGCTGCCGGGCGTGCTGCGCCTGTGCCAGACCAATCCCAGCAACGGCCAGTGCCTCGCGCCGCCGACGACCGACTTCATCGTCTTCACGTCGACCCCCAACGGTATCGTCACGTTTACCGCGTTCTTTGAGTCGAATGGCACGTTCATACCGTTCGACCCTGCCAACAGGCGGGTTTTCGTCAATTTCTTCCAGGTGACGACACCGGTCGGATCGGCGAGCGTGGCGGTCCGAAGTCAGTAGCAGCACTTCAGCCCGGGAACTGAAACGAAAACGGCGCCACGAGGGCGCCGTTGATCGTTGAGCGATAGACCGGGATCAGGCGCTGGCGCCCTTCTTTTCCTTCTGCTCGGAATAGATATAGAGCGGTCGGGCACTGCCGGTGACGACCTCCTCGGAGATGACCACCTCCTGGACGCCTTCCAGCGCCGGAAGCTCGAACATGGTGTCGAGCAATATCGCCTCCATGATCGAGCGCAGGCCGCGCGCGCCAGTCTTGCGCTCGATGGCGCGCTTGGCGATCGCCGACATGGCGTTCTCGTGGAAGGTCAGTTCGACATTCTCCATCTCGAACAGGCGCTGGTACTGCTTGACCAGGGCGTTCTTCGGCTCGGTCAGGATCTGGATCAGCGCCGGCTCGTCGAGATCCTCCAGCGTCGCCAGCACGGGCAGACGGCCGACGAATTCCGGGATGAGGCCGAACTTCAGCAGATCCTCGGGCTCGACCTGACGGAACAGATCACCGGTGCGGCGGTCCTCCGGCGAGGCGACCTGGGCGCCAAAGCCGATCGACGTCTTGCGGCCACGATCGGAAATGATCTTGTCCAGCCCGGCAAAGGCGCCGCCGCAGATGAACAGGATGTTGGCCGTGTCGACCTGCAGGAATTCCTGCTGGGGATGCTTCCTGCCGCCCTGCGGCGGCACGGAGGCGACAGTGCCTTCCATGATCTTCAGGAGCGCCTGCTGCACGCCTTCGCCCGACACGTCTCGGGTGATCGAGGGGTTGTCGGACTTGCGGCTGATCTTGTCGATCTCGTCGATATAGACGATGCCGCGCTGCGCCCGCTCGACATTGTAGTCGGCCGACTGCAGCAGCTTCAGGATGATGTTTTCGACGTCTTCGCCGACATAGCCGGCCTCGGTCAGCGTCGTGGCGTCGGCCATGGTGAAGGGAACGTCGATGATGCGCGCAAGCGTCTGCGCGAGCAGCGTCTTGCCGCAGCCGGTCGGGCCGATCAGAAGGATGTTCGACTTCGCCAGTTCGACGTCGTTGTTCTTGGAGGCATGCGCCAGGCGCTTGTAATGGTTGTGGACGGCGACCGACAGCACGCGCTTGGCGTAGGGCTGGCCGATCACGTAGTCGTCGAGAACCTTGAGGATTTCCTGCGGTGTCGGCACGCCTTCGCGCGACTTCACCATCGAGGTCTTGTTCTCCTCGCGGATGATGTCCATGCACAGTTCGACGCATTCATCGCAGATGAAGACGGTGGGGCCGGCGATCAGCTTGCGCACCTCATGCTGGCTCTTGCCGCAGAAGGAGCAATAGAGTGTGTTCTTGGAGTCGCCGCCGCTGTTGCTGACCTTGCTCATTGTGTCCAAGTCCTTTCAGTGCAACTCCGCCGATGGACTGGCCGAGCGTCGACATACAGTTTCGTCACAAGATCCATCCGTGCCACGACATTGGCCCCGCGACGGTTTCCGTACAAAACACAATTCAGAAAACGTAGCTATGATTCGCTGCGACCCCTTGCAAAGCTAAGCCGTCGAAAATCAACATAGACTTAACGTAGGTCGCTATCCCCCGCGAGGGAACAGCAAATTGTGACCGAAATGTCGCATGGGGCTTCAAAAGCATGCAGGAACCGCCGTCGGCGGCCCCTACCCACAAAAAAGGCCCTAGGCGGCAGGCTCGATGGCGTCGCGGCTCGAAATCACCTTGTCGATGATGCCGAAGTCCTTCGCCTCCTCGGCGGTCATGAAATGATCGCGGTCGAGAGTGCGTTCGATGGTTTCGAGATCGCGCCCGGTGTGCTTGACGTAAATGTCGTTCAGGCGACGCTTCATCTTGATGATGTCCAACGCGTGGCGCTCGATGTCGGACGCCTGGCCCTGGAAGCCGCCGGACGGCTGATGCACCATGATGCGGGCCTGCGGGGTGGCGAAGCGCATGTCCTTGTGGCCGGCGCAGAGCAGGAGCGATCCCATCGAAGCCGCCTGTCCGATGCACAGTGTCGACACGGCCGGCTTGATGAACTGCATCGTGTCGTAGATGGCCATGCCCGCCGTCACCACGCCGCCCGGCGAATTGATGTAGAGCGAGATCTCCTTCTTCGGGTTCTCGGCTTCGAGGAAAAGGAGCTGGGCGCAGACGAGCGTCGCCATGCCGTCCTCGACCGGACCGGTGATGAAGATGATGCGCTCCTTGAGCAGGCGCGAAAAGATGTCATAGGCCCGCTCGCCGCGATTGGTCTGTTCGACGACCATCGGAACGAGGTTCATGGCGGTTTCGATCTGCCTCATGGAAAAGCCCTTTGTTTGGAAACGTCCGCGGGAACGGCGGCGGAATCGGCAATGTCTTATCCTGTAAATAGGATGGCGGCTCCACCTTGTGCAAGGCCAACCGGACCGCACGGGGTGGGAGTTCGGATTAAGGTTGCCGCTTAAGCAATGTTCCCACGCCGCGCCCGCTTCAATCACCCCGAGAACTTCACTATAGCGGCCTGATGACCGAACAGCCCGCCTATCTCGACTATGATCCAGCGTCGCGCGTGCTGCGGCTCGACCCGCATGAGCCAGCCTTCGTGCAGAACCCCTACGCGGCCTATGCATGGCTGCACGATCGGGGAGCAACTTTCTTCTGGCACGACTACGGCTTCTGGTGCCTCGGAGGCTGGGACGACGTCAACCGGCTGCTGCGCGACCGGCGCTTCGGCCGCGAGCGCCCGGGCGGCTATGCGGCGAGCGTCAAGGCGGCGGGCGGTCGCGGCCACCTGGCAGCCTTCGACGCGCTGGAGGCGGCGTCATTGCTCGAACTCGAGCCCCCGGCGCATACGCGACTGCGCGGACTTGTGAACCGCGCCTTCGTTTCGCGCCAGATCGAGCGGCTACGTCCAAAGATAGAAGATCTGGCCAACAGGCTGGTCGACGGGCTTGTTGCGGCAGGCAAAGGCGAGCTGATCGCCGATTTCGCGACACCGCTTCCGGCGACCGTCATCGCCGAGATGTTGGGACTGCCAGCGGAGGATGCACCGCAGCTCGTCGCCTGGTCCAACGACATGGTGCGCATGTACATGCATCAGCCGAGCGAGCAAGACGCGCGGCAAGCCAACGCCTCTTCTGCTCTGTTTTCCGAGTATGTTCGCCGCCATGCCCGGGAGCGGCGCCAAGCGCGCGGCGACGATCTGCTCTCCGTCCTTGTCTCGGCCAATGCCGAAGGCGAGCGGCTGAGCGAGGACGAACTGGTTTCATCGGCAGTCCTGCTTCTCAACGCCGGGCACGAGGCGACCGTGCACCAGACCGGCAATGCCGTGAAGACCATCCTGGAACAGGGCGGCGACCCGCGCCGCTTCTTCGCCGATGCCGATGCAACCACCGCGACCGTCGAAGAGTGCCTGCGCTTCGACGCGCCGCTGCACATGTTCACCCGATACGCCTATCAGGACATGGAGGCAGCGCCCGGCGTAACGGTACGATCGGGCGAGCAGGTCGGGCTGCTGCTCGCCTGCGCAAACCACGACCCGACCGCGTTTCAGGAACCGTCGCGCTTCGACCCCGGTCGTGCGGACCAGAAGAACGCCACCTTCGGTGCCGGAATCCATTTCTGCATCGGCGCGCCGCTTGCGCGCCTTGAACTGCAGGTGTCGCTCAAGGGCCTGTTCGACCGCCTGCCGTCGCTGCGTCTTGCCGATACCCCACGCTTCCGCGACAGCTATCATTTTCACGGGCTGGAGAGGCTGCAGGTGACGTTCGACGAGGCCACTCGAGCTTGAAGAAGACCGAAGTTCGTCCGTTTTGAACCTCGGCCCGCCCAAGGCACTACAGCCGAATGACATACTCCTTGCGAGTCGTTTCAACCACTTCCCACGTCCCCTTGAAGCCGGGCCTCAGGACGAAACTGTCACCGGCGCGGACGGTGCGGGCCTGCCCGCCGTCTTCCGCTATGACCGAAACGCCCGACAGGATGTGGCAGAACTCCCATTCATCATAGACGATTCGCCATTTGCCAGGCGTCGCTTCCCAGATCCCGGCATAGATGCCGCCGTCGGCCTCCTCGACGTTCCAGGTGCGGAACGTCGGAGAGCCCAACACCAGCCGGTCGGCCGCCGGCGCGCCGGTTTCGGCCGTGATGGCATCGGTTTCGATGGGAACAAGGCGGGGTTGCATCATGCAGGTCTCCGGCGGTTTTCTCGCGACACTGGCAGAGTAGAGTGAATCGATGGTTGGACGAAACCCGTTTGCGGCGCTGATGGCAATGGACGACGCCACCTGGGCGCGCCATGCCAACCCCTGGTCGGTGTGGACCCGCGTGCCATTGCTTGCTGCGTTTGCGCTCACGCTCTATCTTCGCGGCCCACTCGGCGCCTGGCTGTGGCCGATCCTCGGCCTGCTGATGCTCTGGACGATCGTCAACCCCCGCGCCTTTGCGCCACCGGCCTCGACCGACAACTGGGCATCGCAAGGAGTACTTGGCGAGCGCCTGTGGCTGAACCGCAAGGTGGTGCCGATCCCGCGCCACCATGCGCGCTGGGCCATGGGCCTGTCGCTGGCCAGCGCCTCATGCCTGCTGCCGCTCGCCTGGGGCCTTTATGCGCTGGACCCTTGGGCAACCGCTTTCGGCGCGCTGGGCGGCAGCGCACTGAAACTGTGGTTCGTCGACCGGATGGTCTGGCTCTACCAAGATATGGAGGACGCCGCCCGTGGCGCGGCGTCCTCGCTAGATAAGGGCTGACGGTCGAGACGGTCTCGCTCAGGTCTTGGCGAGCGCCTGATCCAGATCGGCGATGATGTCGGCGATGTCCTCGATGCCGACGGACAGGCGCACCGTGTCGGGTCCCGCGCCGGCCAGCACCTTCTGGTCATCGGAAAGCTGGCGGTGGGTGGTGGATGCCGGGTGGATGACCAGCGACTTGGTGTCGCCGACATTGGCCAGATGCGAGAAGAGCTCCAGTGACTCCACGAACCTTACGCCGGCATCGTAGCCGCCCTTGAGGCCGAAGGTGAACACCGCGCCGGCGCCGAGCGGCGAGTATTTCTTCTGCAGCGCATTGTTCTTGTCCGTCGGCAGGCCGGCATAATTGACCCATGCAACCTTGTCGTGCGTCGACAGATGGTCGGCGACCTTGCGGGCATTGTCGACATGACGCTGCATGCGCAGCGGCAGGGTTTCGAGCCCGGTCAGGATGAGGAAGGCGTTGAAGGGCGAGATTGCCGGGCCGAAATCGCGGAGCCCGAGCACACGGGCAGCGATGGCAAACGCGAAATTGCCGAAAGTCTCGTGCAGGACGATGCCGCCATATTCGGGGCGCGGCTGCGACAGCATCGGATAGTTCCCCGACTTCGACCAGTCGAAGGTGCCGCCATCGACCAGGATGCCGCCGATCGAGTTGCCGTGGCCGCCGATGAATTTGGTCAGCGAGTGGACGACGATGTCGGCGCCATGCTCGATCGGTCGCACCAGATAGGGGCTGGCCAGCGTGTTGTCGACGATGAGCGGCAGGCCGTGCTTGTGGGCAATCTTGGCAATCGCCTCGATGTCAACGAACTCGCCGCCGGGATTGGCAAGGCTTTCGATGAAGACGGCGCGGGTGCGCGTGTCGATCTGACTCTCGAAGGTCGAGAGGTCCTGCGTATCGGCCCAGCGCACCTGCCAGTCGAAATTCTTGAAGGCATGGCCGAACTGGTTGATGGAACCACCGTAAAGACGCCTGGCGGCGATGAAATTGTCGCCCGGCCGCATCAGATTGTGGAACACCAGAAGCTGCGCGGCATGACCAGAGGCGGTCGCAAGAGCCGCCGTGCCGCCCTCGAGCGCCGCGACGCGCTCCTCGAGCACGGCCTGTGTCGGGTTCATGATGCGGGTGTAGATGTTGCCGAAGGCCTTCAGGCCGAACAGAGAGGCGGCGTGGTCTGCGTCGTCGAAGACGAAAGAGGTGGTCTGGTAGATCGGCGTGGCGCGCGCGCCGGTCGCCGGATCAGGCTTGGCGCCGGCATGGACCGCGAGCGTGTTGAATCCCGGTGCGCGTTGCGACATGTGTCTCTCCCTCAGATGATTTTCTTTGGCGCATTCTTGGCCGAGCGCCTGCCCGAATGCAAAGACGATTTTTGCGCGGGCCGTTTATTCGGCGCGCCTCCGGCACAAAAATCGAACCACTATAGGAAGAATTTTGCGTGCTACTTCTGGCGCACGCCGAAGCTCTGGAAACCGGCCCGCATGATCGGCTTCTTCGAGGACAGGACGCCGGAATTGACGCCGTTCCAGCCGATCTCGCCAGAAAGCCTGCCATACTCGATCTTGGGGCAGCGGTTCATCACGACCTTGATGCCGGCAGCCTCCAGGCGCGCGGCCGTCTCGTCGTGGCGGACGGTGAGCTGCATCCAGACCACCTTGGGCAGCGGCGAAAGCACCATTACCTCGTCGGCAATCGCCGGCACCGCGCTCGAGGCGCGAAAAATGTCGACCATGTCGATCGGCTCGGGGATGTCGGCCAGGCTCGCATAGGTCATGCGGCCCAACAATTCCTTGCCGGCATGGCCGGGATTGACCGGAAACACCGTAAACCCCTTGTCGATCAGGTACTTGGCGACAAAGAAGCTCGGCCGCACATCGTTGGCCGAGGCGCCGACGATGGCGATCGTCTTTACCGTATTGAGGATGGCAGAGATGTAGTCGTTGTCGTAGGAATCGTGGTTCATGGCTGCAATCTGGCTGTTGGGCGGGGATTGTTCAACGGGCGGGCGCCATCCCGGCGCGTCAGGCTGGGAGCGCGATATCACCCTTTGCGTCAATCGGGAAATCCGGATTGTGGGCGACTTCCCATAGATTGCCCTCGGGATCGGCGAAGTAGCCGTACCAGCCACCCCAGAAGGCTTTTTGCGCCGGCTTGACGATGGTGCCGCCGGAGGCCAGGGCAAGCGTCAGCACGGCATCGACCTCGCTGTCGCTGCGCGTGTTGTAGGCGAGGTAGACGCGCGGCGTGCCTTCGCCGAACCGCATGCCGGAATCCTCTTCAGCGCTGGAGCGCGGGAACAGCGAGAGGATCATTCCGCCCATCTGGAAGAAGGCGACGCCGTCCCGAATGCGGTGGCGGGTCAGGCCCATCGCCTCATAAAACTGCGCCATACGATCGAGATCATCGACGGCGATGGTAATGATGGAGATGCGCGGCTCCATCATTCCCCCGTCCACTCCGGCTCGCGTTTGGCAATGAAGGCACCGATCCCCTCCTCCGCATCGCGCGCGAGCATGTTCTCCACCATCACGCGCGCCGTGTGGTCGTAGGCCTCGGCAAGTCCCATCTCGGCCTGTTGGTAGAACGCCTCCTTGCCGATCTTCAGCGTCAAAGGTGATTTGGACGCAATGGTTTGCGCGTATTTGGTGACGATCTGATTCAGGTATTCGCGCGGCACGACGCGGTTGACCAGCCCGAACTCCCGCGCCGTCGTGGCGTCGATCGTCTCGCCAGTCAGAAGCATCTCCATGGCCTGCTTGCGCGACACGTTGCGCGACAGCGCGACCATGGGCGTCGAGCAGAACAGCCCGATATTGACGCCCGGCGTGCAGAAAGTCGCCTCGCGCGACGCGATCGCCAGGTCGCAGCTGGCGACGAGCTGCAGTCCGGCGGCCGTCGCAAGGCCATCGACCTCGGCGATGACGGGCTTCGGATTGCGCACGATCGACTGCATCAGCGTGGAGCACGCAATCATGGTGGTCTCGAAAAACGCCCTGCCCCGGTCCTCGTCTGCGCGGTGCGCAGTCAGTTCCTTCAGGTCGTGGCCGGCACAAAAGACCTTGCCGGCAGCAGCGATGATCACCACGCGGATCGCCGGGTCGACGCGCGCGCGGTCGAGCTCGGCCTGCAACTCGGCCATTACTGCAAGGGACAGCGCGTTGGCCGGCGGCTTTGCGAGCGTCAGGCGCAGGATGCCCTTGTCGAGCGCGGACTGGACCGGCCCCTCGGCCGGTGCGCGGCTGATTGCGACGATCTCCGCCATGGACATGCTCCTCGAAGTTTCCGCAGCAGCCCTTCGGCGCTCCGCACGAGAGAAATATCAATCGACCGGGTTGAATGACAGGGGGCAGCGGTGTTTTCTGGTCCGAGCCGGCGCGAGGTCGCCGCGCGCGTCGGCAGTTCTGCTTGAAACGGCGGTGTTGGGAGAAGAAATGCCGGCGCAGCACAGTCTTGCCCCCGTGATGACGACGGCCGAGGTCAACGCGCTGATGCGCAAGGCCTATCCGCAGCTCTACGAGCACTATGGCCACTATCATGCGGTGGAGATAACGCCGGGCGGCTGCGTGGTGCGGCTCGATGCCGATGACCGCCATCTGCGGCCAGGCGGAACAGTGTCAGGGCCTGCCCTCTTCACACTGGCCGATATCGGCGGCTATGTCTGCGTGCTCTCGCATGCCGGGCCGGACGCGCTGTCGGTGACGGTGAGCCTCACAATCAATTTCATGCGCAAGGCCGTCGCCGGCCCGGTCGACGGGCATTGCCGGATCCTGAAGCTCGGCCGGAGCCTGATGGTGTTCGACATCGACATCGTATCCGGCGGCGAGACGGTGGCGAATGCCACCGGCACCTATTCGATCCCGCCGAAGCGCCCCGATCTGAGATAAACGGAAGCAGCACCTGCTGTCGCGAGAGCGTCGCTTCGCCTCCTTGATCCGCGTCAAGGACCGCCGCGCTCTTCGATGCGAGGTTCGCTGAACCCAGAGCGGCAGCAAGCCGAAGCGGAACGAAACGCGCGCGCCGGACGTTGCGCGCCGCGCACATCCAACGGAGAGCTTAAAATGACCGATACCGTCACACTGACCGACCACGAGGCCATTCGCGACTGGGCGGCCGCGCGCATGGGCGCACCCGTCGTGGTCGACGCCTCCCCGGAATCGGGCACGCAGGCGCTGTTGCGCATCGTCTTCGACCAGGCCGCCTACCAGGATCAGGACCGCGCCGAGCGACCGGTCAATGCGGGAGGGTTCGAGTTCGTCGAGTGGGACGAGTGGTTCAAGCTGTTCGAAGAGGCGCAGCTCGCCATCGTGGTGGGCAAGGATCGGCCAGGCGTGCGCGAGAGTTCGCACCATTTCATCCGCCGGGACGACTGATGGTCACGCGTTTTGATGCGGTAAAATAATACCTCATTCCCAAGACATTGATTTCTTTGCATTTACCGTGACAGACTCGGTTCTTGGAAACTTGACGCGGCGTCCGCCCTCACCTATAGACCAGCGCGAAGCAGCGGCTCCTTGCGGGCCGCCGTTTCTTTTGGCGGCAGGTTCAGGCGTGCTCCCAATCCAAGCAACAAGAAACGCCTTCCTCTCGGGAAGGTCCAAAGAAAGCAACTGTCCATGAAAACCTTTTCGCAGAAGCCTGCGGATGTGGTGAAGAAGTGGGTCCTGATCGACGCCGAGGGTCTCGTCGTCGGTCGCCTGGCCTCCATCGTCGCCAACATCCTGCGCGGCAAGAACAAGCCGTCCTTCACCCCCCATGTCGACGACGGTGACAATGTCATCATCATCAACGCCGACAAGGTCGCCTTCACCGGCAAGAAATTCACCGACAAGGTCTATTACTGGCACACCGGCCATCCCGGCGGCATCAAGGAGCGCACCGCGCGCCAGCTGCTGGAAGGCCGCTTCCCCGAGCGCGTGCTGGAAAAGGCCGTCGAGCGCATGATCCCGCGCGGCCCGCTCGGCCGTCGCCAGATGAAGAACCTCAAGGTCTATGCCGGCGCGGAGCATCCGCATGTCGCCCAGCAGCCCGTGGTCCTCGACGTCGGCGCGATGAACTCCAAGAACAAGAAGGTGGCGTAACATGGCTGACCTCAATTCGCTCGCAGAACTCGGCACCGTGGCGGCCGCGGCTCAGCCCGCGGCCCCCGTCTATGTCCAGAAGCTGGACAAGCAGGGACGTGCCTATGCCACCGGCAAGCGCAAGGACGCGATCGCCCGTGTCTGGATCAAGCCCGGCACCGGCAAGATCATCATCAACGACAAGGAATATCTGGGCTATTTTGCCCGGCCCGTGCTGCAGATGATCCTCAACCAGCCCCTCGTTGCCGCAAACCGGCAGGGCCAGTTCGACATCGTCGCGACCGTCGTCGGCGGCGGTCTCTCGGGCCAGGCGGGCGCCGTGCGCCACGGCATCTCCAAGGCGCTGACCTATTACGAGCCCGGCCTGCGCGGCGTGCTCAAGAAGGGCGGCTTCCTGACGCGCGACAGCCGTACCGTCGAGCGCAAGAAGTACGGCAAGGCCAAGGCCCGCCGTTCGTTCCAGTTCTCGAAGCGTTAGGCTTTCTGGCGGGCGATTGTCCTGCCTTGGCTACTCGGAAATTCAGAAAAGGGCCGCCCCTCACCGGGGCGGCCTTTTTCGTCTTGTGGCTCTCAGGTCTGGTCAGTTGATGATGGCGGCGCTTTGGGGACTCGCCTGCCCCTCGTAGGGCCGGCGATAGCCATTGGCCTCCAGCCACGCGAGCGCCGCTTTGGGCTCGTCGGTCTGGATGATGGTGGCGCCGCGGTCGACCCAGAATCCGAACACTTCCTGCGGCTGCCCCGATGACACCGCCAGCTCATCGCCACGACCGCCGGCGAGATAGCCGGAGGGCTTGTTGAGGATCGGGTAGGCGTTGACCCACAGGTGCCAGTTGCCGCGCGTCGAGACGGCACGGGTGCGTGGGCTGAACAGCGCGCCACCGGTAGGCGTCATCCCCTCGTCCGCGTTGCGCCAGTTGATCATCTCGACCACGCTCGAGGCCATGGTGGCCGACACCGTCTCTACGAAGCGCGGGTCGCTGACTGCATCGTCAGCGACGATCGGCATGAAGTGGAAGCCGTCGCCCGCGTCTGACACCAGGCGCTGGACCTGCGACAGCCGCTCGGTGTTCCAGATGTTTTCCTTGAGGATGACCTGATCCTCGACCCCCACGGACCGGGCGACCGCCACCATGCCGGCAATGCTGCCGGGACCGAGCTTGTTGTCGATGTTGACCAGAACGCGGTCCTTCGTGACGGCGAGCATTTCCGCCAGCGTCGCCACGCGTTCGTCGGTGACCGCGCCGGTGCCTTCGATCACGAGGCGGCAGGCCTTCAGCTGCGCCAATGTGTGTTCCGCGACGAGGCCGCGGCAGGTCGTGGTCCGGTCCAGCCACGTGTCGTGCATCACGACGAAATGGCCATCCCGGGAGGCCTGGACGTCGAATTCGACGATCTCCACGCCGAGCGCGATCGACGCGTTGACGCCGGCGACCGAGTTCTCGGCCATGACGATCCGGCCGTTCTCCTTCCAGCCGCCTCGATGCGCCACGATCATGACATGGTCGCGCCACTGGTTGGCGTTGGCGAGCCGGGCGAGGATCTGGTCCGCGCGGCTCGTATCGTCGGCACCGGCGGGGAAGGCCAGAGCCAGGCTGGCAACAAAAGCAAGGGCGAGACCGGAAAGGCGCATCGAATCGCTCCATTCACGTGAACTGGAGCGGCAGATAGGCTGGCGGCGTGACGGGGGCGTGAACGTAGCCGGCTTCTCACGGCGGGCAGTTCGGCCGATCGCCCGACGCATTTTGTGTTGCGCTCAGGGCATATTCCGCCAATAGCTTGCGTCCGAAAAACGACAGGGGGATCATCCTTATGGCGGCAACCTCGATCGACCAGGCGTTCACCGCGCGCAGTTTTAGGAACAGCAGCCCCGAGCCGACCTATGCCGGCGCGCTGTCCTTCATGCGGCGCAAATACACGAAGAACGTGAAGGGTGCCGACGCGGTCGTCTGGGGCATTCCGTTCGACGCGGCGGTGACCAACCGGCCGGGCGCACGTTTCGGGCCGCAGGCGATCCGCCGGGCATCCGCCATCATGGACTGCGATCCGCAATACCCGTTCCACATCGATCCGTTCGACCAGCTCGCCGTCGTCGACTATGGCGACTGCCTGCTCGACAGCGGCAACCACCAGAAGACGCCCGGCACGATCGAACGCGAAGCGAAGAAGCTGCTGGCCTCGGGCGCCTTCCTGCTGACGCTCGGCGGCGACCATTTTGTCACCTGGCCATTGCTCAAGGCGCATGCGGCGCTGCACGGGCCCTTGGCGCTGGTGCAGTTTGACGCGCACCAGGACACCTGGGCCGACGACGGCAAGCGCATCGACCACGGCTCGTTCGTGGCGCGTGCGGTCAAGGAAGGCATCATCGATCCCGACCGCTCGATCCAGATCGGCATCCGCACCCACGCGCCCGAGAGCTACGGCATCAAGATCCTGTACGGCCACGAGGTCGAGGAGATGCGCGCGTCCGACATCGTCTATGCGATCGTCGACCGCACGGCGGGCCAGAAGACCTACATCACCTTCGACATCGACTGCCTGGACCCGGCCTTTGCGCCGGGCACCGGCACGCCCGTGGCGGGCGGACCGTCGTCTGCAAAAATGCTGTCGGTGCTGCGCCAGCTCACCCAGGTCGACATGGTCGGGGCCGACATCGTCGAGGTTGCGCCGGCCTATGATCATGCCGATATCACGGCCATAGCGGGCTCGGCCGTTGCCATGCACTATCTTGGACTGCTCGCCGAACGGAAGGTCCGACTGGCAGGCATGGCGCATGGCGGCCCGGCAGACGGTCACGGGAACGAAATCTGACCCACTGACAGGCAAAGAGCTTGGGAATCACATGAAACCGAAAATCTTCATCGACGGCGAACACGGCACGACCGGCCTGCAGATTCGCAGCCGCCTTGCCGACCGTGCTGATCTCGAGGTGATTTCGGTGCCTGCCGAACGCCGCAAGGACGCGGATGCGCGCGCCGAGTATCTCAACGCCGCCGACGTGGCGATCCTGTGCCTGCCTGACGCTGCGGCCAAGGAAAGCGTGGCGCTGATCGGCAACGTCACGACGCGCGTGATCGACGCCTCGACCGCGTTTCGCGTCGCCGACGGCTGGACCTATGGCTTTGCGGAGATGGACCGGGCGCAGGCCCTGGCGATTGCCGGGGCCAAGCGCGTTGCCAATCCCGGTTGCTGGCCGCAAGGGCCGATCGCGACGCTGCGGCCTCTGATTTCTGCCGGCCTGCTGCCCGCCGACTACCCCGTCACGATGAACGGCATATCCGGCTATTCCGGCGGCGGGCGGCAGATGGTCGAGGATTACGAGGCCAGGGGCGAGGATGCGCCGGAATATCTGCCCTATGCGCTCACCTTCCAGCACAAGCATGTCCCGGAACTGCGCCGCTATGCCGGCCTGTCTCGCGATCCGCTCATGCAGCCGGTGGTTGGAAACTTCGCTCAGGGGATGATCACCTCGGTGCCGCTGCAGCTCGGCACGCTTGCGCGCGTGCCCAAGGGCGCGGAACTGCATGCGGCGATCGCCGACCACTATGCCGGGCTCGACCATTCCGACGTGCATGTGGCCCCCTACGGCCAGACCGAGCGGCTGCCCGATCTTGACCCGGAAGTTCACAACGGCACCAACACAATGACACTCTATGTCTTTGCCAATGACGAGCGCGCGCAGGCCGTGCTGATGGCGGTCTACGACAATCTCGGCAAGGGTGCCTCGGGCGCCGCCGTGCAGAACATGGACCTGATGCTGGGCGTGACGGCGGCGTAGCCGTCAGCCCCGCTCGACGACATCCGTCTCGAGCGGGTAGCTGCCTTTCGTTCCGCGCCAGTGGGCGGCGGCAAATCCCAGCACGACCAGGGCAAAGCCTTGGTGCAGCAACGCCCAGTGAAGCGGCACCTGCATGACCAGGGTCGCGATACCAATCAGCGCCTGGACCAGCAAGAGGCAGAACAGCACCAGCGCCCTGCGCGCATGCGTCGTTCCCCGCTGCCTGCGTCCCGTTTCCACCATGTGCCACAGGGCGGCCGCGAGGATGGCGTACGCACCAAGGCGGTGGACAAACTGCACGGTCTTCGGATTCTCGAAGAAGTTGCGCCAGACAGGCTCGACGACGAGGAGGTCCCCGGGCACGAGGGCCCCATCCATCAGCGGCCAGGTATTGTAGCTCAGCCCGGCGTTCAAGCCGGCGACGAGGCCGCCCAGATAGATCTGGACGAGCGCGAGCGCCACCAGGATGCCGGCGAAGCGCTGGGTCTGGCGGTCGGCCAGCGGCTCGGAATGGGGTGCCAGCCCGCGGGCGACCACCATGGTGGCTGCAAAGATCAATGCGGCCAGCGTCAGATGCGTCGCGAGGCGATACTGGCTGACATCGGTGCGCCCAACGAGACCGGACGCGACCATCCACCAACCGATGGCCCCTTGAAGCGCGCCGAGCGCCAGGATGAAGCCGAGCTTGCCGCCGAGTCCGCGCTCGATGCGCCCCGACCACAGGAAGAAGGCCAGCGGCAAGGCAAAGACGATGCCGACGCCGCGCGCCAGCACGCGATGCGCCCATTCCCACCAGAAGATGGTCTTGAAGCCGTCGAGCGTCATGCCCTGGTTGAGCTCTTCATATTGTGGGATCTGCTGGTATTTTGCAAATTCCTCCTGCCATTCCGCTTCGTTGAGCGGCGGGATGACGCCGTGGATCGGCTTCCATTCGGTAATCGACAGGCCGGACTCCGTGAGCCGCGTCGCGCCCCCCACGACGACAAGCACAAATAGAACGAGCAGCACGATGTAGAGCCAGCCGCGCACGAGCGCGCGGTTGCGCAACTGGGTGTCGCGCGCTTCCAGGGGCTGGCTGTCGTGGTGCGATAGTGCGGCCATCGGTCGTTCCTCAGCCGGATGTGGCGGCGGAGTGGTGGACCATCCCGGCGCGCGAGACAAGCGGCATGGTCGCGACACGCCGTCGCGCTGCTCCGTGGACCGTGGTGACCGGTTGCATCGTGCTGCGCGGCACCGTATCGCAGGGGCAAAGGAAGCAAGAAATGCCCATCCGCGTCAAGAAACTCATCGGCACCGTGCTGCTGATCCTCCTGGTGATCGTCTACGCGCTGGTGGCGACGACGGTCGCCGTGGCGCGGCTGGCAGAGTCCGGGCCGCTCGCGCATTTCGCCTTCTTCCTGGTCGGCGGACTGTTCTGGATCCTGCCGGCCATGGCGATCATCAAGTGGATGATGCTGGCCAAGCCCGACGCCGGCGCAAACCGCGACTGAGCACTAAACGGTGACGACCATCTTGCCGGAATTGGCGAGCGGCGTGGTGACGCCCGACAGCATCGTGCGGATATGGGCGACACGCTGGTAGCGGCCGTTGACGGAGATGCGCGGCAAAGCGTGGACATGGGCGGCGTGTTCTGACCTCAGCACCCCGTGACGCGTCGTGACAGCCGAGGCGAAGCCCGCCTTGCGCGCCAGTTCTACCTCGCGGCAGCCGACAGCGTCCGCATAGCCATAGGGATAGGCCATGTGGCGGGGCGCTCTACCGACATGCTGCTGGATGACACCGCCGGCAGATTCGATCTCGCGTCGCGCGGTCGCCTCGTCAAGGCGCCTCAGATTGTAGTGATTGACCGTGTGCGCGGCGATCGTGACCAGCGGATGATCCGCCATGTCGCGAAGCTCGTTCCAGTCCATCAGTGTCTTGCGGCTCGGTTCAAGCGGGTCGATGCCATGGGCCGTCGCCAGTTCGGCCACGAACTGGTGCTGGTCCTCCTCGCGCACGTCGTGGGTCAGGTACTCGTGCATCCAGGAATTGGCGGCGAACTTTTTGGCCGGGGTTGAGCTGTCGATCACCATGTCGGTGGCGCCCGAGCGCAGCCTGACCTCGGCGTTGCGGTCGAACAGATCGTCGATGACCTCCCACCACAGGAAGGCGGAACCGTCGATCAGGGCCGGCGCCACGTAGATGGTGATGGGCGTGCCGTGCTTCTCCAGCACCGGCAGCGCCTCCGTCAGATTGTCGCGATAGGCGTCGTCGGCAGTGATGGTCGCGAATTGACCGCCCTGCCCGCCGCGGGCGATGCGCTCGATGGCCTCGTCCATAGACACAAAGACATAGCCGTTGGCCTTCATGTCGGTGATGACGGCGTCGAGGAAATCGGGCGCGATGTTGAGGTGGCGGTTGATGCCGTTCGGCCGCTCCGGCCTGGCCGTCACGCGGTGCAGCATCAGGATCGCGCCGATGCCTCCGACGAGGGGGCGCGCGAGCGGAGCAAGCCCGGTAAATCTGGCGACATTGAGTGCCAGCTTCCTGATCGCTTCACCCCCGTCGATCATTCATTCACCTTTTTGGTCTAGCCTCGAACCATCATGAACGCGCCGATCCGAAGCCCCGACCCATCATGCTTACCCGCGAAGGATTGAAGGATGGTTGACGTGGCCGAGGGATTTGGAGCGAAGGCCTCGGCCGCAAGACCGCTTGCCCGCACGACGTCAGCGCATGTGCATGTCACCGTGACGGCGGCAACCGGCAGCGCACTTGCCGGCTACCGGGCACTTGCCAAGGCAGGCGTCGAAGCGCCGCCGCAGGGTATCGCCTGGATCGAGCACTGGATCGACACCGTCAAGCCGGACGCGATCCTGGCGATCCTGTCGAAGGACGGCGAGACGGTCATGGCGCTGGCGCTCGAAGTCGAGCGCAGAGGGCCGTTCACGGTCGCGCGCTTCATGAGCGGCACCCATGCCAACGGAAACTTTGCTCTGGCGCGCAGCACGTGGCTGCCGCATGCGTCGGCGGAGGATGTGAACGCGCTCGTTGCGGGCATCGCCAGGGCACGGCCCAACGTTGACATGATCGCGCTCGAGCGGCTGCTGCCGGATTTCGACGGATTGGCCAATCCGTTGCTCGTCCTGCCCCACACGAAAAGTCCGAACGTCTCTCTGGCCTGCGGCCTCGACGGCGGCTTTGAAGCGCTGCTGGCGCGTTCGAGCGGCAAGCGCAAGCGCAAGAAGCACCGGTCCCAGTCGCGCAAGTTCGAGGCTGCTGGCGGCTACCGACGCATCGAGGCCAATACGCCCGATGAGGTCAACAGGCTGCTCGACGCGTTCTTCGCGATGAAGGACATCCGTTTCCGCAAGGCCGGGATCCACAACGTCTTTGGCGAACCTTCGGTACAGTCCTTCTTCAGGCGGCTGTTCATCGGCGCATTGTCGGCCGTACCGCGCGATTTCGCGCTCCACGGCCTGGAAGTCGGCGGCAGGCTGCGCGCGGTCACCGGATCGAGCCGCCGCGGCAACACGATGATCTGCGAGTTCGGCGCCATCGTCGAGGACGAACTCGCCAATGCCAGCCCCGGCGACTTCCTGTTCTTCGAAAACATCCGCGAGGCCTGCGGCAACGGCTCTGCCGTCTACGACTTCAGCGTCGGAGACGAGTTGTACAAGCGTCTCTGGTGCGATCTGGAGACGCAGCACATGGACGCTCTGGTGCCGCTTACGGCGAAGGGCAGACTGCTGGCCCTGCAGATGCGGCTGCGTGCGCGAGCGAAGGCCTTCATCAAGAACAGCCCGCTGGTCTGGAAGATCACCAAGGCGCTGCGCCGCCGGGCGGCCGGCCAGACCGTCGCTGCCCGCGAATCCGCCGACGACTGAGCACATGACAACGCCGGCGCCGATCGATTCGGGCCGTCGTCTGTTCTCTTCGCCTTCGTGGCCAGCTTTTCGTCAGGCCGCGCTGCGGTCCGGCATCGGCGTCGATGGGAAATCATAGTCGCCAGGCGTGACGAGGGTCAGGTCATCGTAACCGCCGGCGGCCAGGTTTTCGCGGGCAGCGCGCACCGCCTCGTCCGGCTCGATCATGCTGACCAGGATCTCCGTTCCATCCGAAACCAGCCGGCGGATCGAATCGGCATTGGCCGGACCGCATTCCACGATCACCACGTCGTAGGCCGTCGTCAACGATTCCATGATGATCGGCAGACGGTCGACGGCGCGCATCGCCTTGACCGGGTCGGCCGTTCCCGCCGGAATGACGTGGCAGTCAGAGAAATGGTCAGCGTGGATGACGTCGGCGAACTGCGCCTCCGAGGCGAGCAGGTTGGTGATGCCCGACAGCCTCACACCGTCCAGCATCGGGCGCGATGCAGCGCCGGACGCGGTGAGATCGACAAGCAGCACACGCAGGCCCGCATCGGCAACCTCCCGGGCCACCAGTACGGCGCTTGCAGCCCCCTCGTCACCCTCGGGCGAGATGAACAGCGCACGCGACGCGCCGCCGGCAATCAGCATTTCCGCTGCCTTCTGGACACCGACCTCGCCAAATCCGCTCGGCCGTGCGTCGCGTGGATCGGTCTCGGCATCGCGGGAAAAGACCGGCATGCGGACCTGCTCGACGGGATCGCGGCGCGACCCAGCGGCAGGCTGCATGGCGCGACCGGAGAAGAGCTCGCGCAATAGGATGGCCACGGACATCAGCAGCAGGGACGCGACAAAGGCAGCGACGACGATCGGCACGATCTTCGGGAAATAGGCTTCCGATGGCGTGACCGCTCGGGAAAAGATGCGCGCATCGGCCGGCAGATAATTGCCGTCGCGCCGCGATGCCGCCTCGCGGAAGCGGGTCAGGTAGGATTCCAGCAATTCGCGCTGCGCAGCCGCCTCGCGCTCCAGCGAGCGCAGATCGACTTCCTTTTCGCCGACGCGCGCCGACTCCGCCTTCAGCCGGTTGAGGTCAGACACGAGCTGGTCCTCGCGAAGCTTCGCGGCCTTGGACTCATTGGCGAGCCCCTGCAGGATGGTCCTGGCTTCAGCGGCGATCTGCTCGTCGAGGTCGGCGAGCTGCGACTTCAGGGCGCGGATGCGCGGATGATTGTCGAGGAGCGTGGTCGACAGATCGGCAATGTCGGTCCTGAGCTGGACCTGTCGCTCGCGCAAGCGCTGGACAAGGCCCGAGGAAAGCACGTCCGGGAATGCCTCGAGCGAGCCGCCACTGGCAAGCACCGCGCGAACGCTCTGGGCATTGGCTTCGGCGGCCGCACGGCTGGCGCGCACACGCGAAAGCTCGGAGGAAAGTTCGGAAAGCTGCTGGGTCGACAGCGCCGCGTTGTTCTGACCGACGGGAAGATCCGACTCGGAGCGGAACGCCGCCACCTTTGCCTCGGCCTCCTTCACGCGCTTGGTGAGCGTCGCGATTTCCGGCTCCAGCCAGTCGGTCGCGTCGGCGTTCGATTGCAGCTTGGCATCGCGCGCCACGGCGAGATAGGCGTCGGCGATCGCGTTGGGGATTTCGGCGGCGAGGCGCGGGTCCTCGGAGGAAAAGTCGATGACGATGACGCGCGACTTCTCGATACGGTACACGGTCAGCTTCTCGCGCAAGGCTTTCAAGACGCGCTCATCCGCGGGAATTTCATTGGGATCGCTCTTTAGACCGGCGATGACCAGCAGTCGGCCAAGCGACGACATGCCAGCAGCTTCGTCGAACTCGGGCAGCGTGCCGAGGTCTAGCCTGCGAGCAACCTGCTTGAGGATGTCAGTCGACGAAATCACCTCGACCTGGCTGGTCACGCCTTCCTCGTCAAGGATGGGCCGATCGGTCCCGGCATCGCCCTGAGGACGGGTGAACACCGATTCCCTCGTCTCGATGAGGATCCTGGTCTGGGCCCTGTAGTGGGGAGTAGCCAGCGACGCCAGGACGAAGGCGCCCGCCGCGACCACGAGCGCAACCACGCCGATCCGCATCCAGTTTTTCGCGAGGCTCGCGAAAAGCTTTCTCAGATCCACGTCGACATCACTGGCCGCCGATTGAACGACTGACATACGCCATACTCCGAACCGCAACAGCGACACCGTAAACAACTATGGTAACTCAGCAGTTAAGAGGCCGGTAATTCCGCGTTATTCTTCGTTTACAAGACGTAAGAAGCGCGCGTTCGAAAGGCCCAGCATCGTGCCGGCAACTGGAGGGCGCGCCGACCGCCTTTACCCGGCATTAACCCTAACGGGACGATAACGGTTTCCATTGCAAGTCGCCTGGGCGTTTCCGGCGAGAACAAGGGTAGTTCCACAGTCATGAAGATCAGGCTTCGCGTTGTTCACGCATTTGCCTTGGCTTTGCTGGTGACAGGGTGTTCCGGTTACAGGCCGACGCCGGCCGCGTTTCACGAGGCCCTCAACCAGCCTTATCGCCTGGGCGCCGGTGACCGCATACGCGTCACCGTGTTCGAGCAAGAGAGCCTGACCAACACCTATGCCGTCGACCAGTCCGGGTACATCGCGTTCCCGCTCATCGGCGCGGTGCCTGCCCGCGGGTCCACCGTCCAGCAGATCGAGGCGACACTGGCCGAAAAGCTGCGCCAGGGCTTCCTGCGCGATCCCGACATCTCCGTGGAAATCGACCGGTACAGGCCAATCTTCGTCATGGGCGAAGTCGGCTCGGCAGGCCAGTATTCCTATGTGCCGGGCCTGACCGTCCAGAAGGCGATCGCCGTTGCGGGCGGTTTCTCGCCGCGCGCCAACCAGAGCGATGTCGATGTCACGCGCGACATCAACGGCAAGGTCATTACCGGCAGGGTCAGGACATCCGACCCGCTCCTACCAGGCGACACGATCACGGTGCGCGAGCGCCTTTTCTAGGTCATGGACGTGCCCCCGAAGCTGCGGATCGTTCATTGCTTTCGTTCGCCAGTGGGGGGCATTTTTCGCCACGTGCGCGACCTGACCGATGCGCAGGTCGCAGCAGGCCATTCGGTTGGCGTGGTGTGCGATTCCACCACGGGCGGGGAATTCGAGGAAGGATTGTTTGCGCAGATGAAGGGGCAGCTGGCGCTGGGCATTTGGCGTACGCCGATGCAGCGCCATGTAGGCCCGGGCGACTTGGCAGCGGCATGGCGCACCTATCGCATCGTCAAGGAATTGCGGCCGGACATACTGCACGGGCACGGCGCCAAGGGTGGCGTCTATGCGCGAGCGTTCGGCACATTGTTGCGGGCATCCAGGTCACGCGTAGCCCGCCTCTACTCCGCTCATGGCGGCACCCTGCACTACGACGAGACGACGCTGACGGGAAAGTTCTTCTTCTCGATCGAGCGTCTGATGGAGCACTTCACGGATCACCTGCTTTTCGTGTCCGACTATGAGCGCAGGACCTTCATCCGCAAGATCGGCGAACCCAAGGTGGCAAACAGCCTCGTCTACAACGGCCTGCGCCCAACGGAATTCGCCCCGGTGGCCGTTGCGAGCGACGCCGCCGATTTCGTCTATATCGGCATGATGCGCGACCTCAAGGGACCCGACCTCTTCATCGAGGCGCTCGCGAAGGTCCAGTCGCTGACCGGCATCAAGGTCACCGCCGTCATGGTGGGCGACGGAGACGACCTGCCCCGCTACCGGGTGCAGGTGACGGGTCTGGCCCTTGGCAAGCAGGTGCGCTTTCTGCGGCCGATGCCGGCGCGCGAAGCTTTCGCGTTAGGCCGCATCCTCGTCGTGCCCTCGCGCGCCGAGGCGATGCCCTACATCGTCCTGGAGACACTGGCAGCCGGCAAGACCATGGTGGCGACCGCGGTCGGCGGCATTCCTGAAATCTTCGGGCCGACCTCCCCTGCCCTCGTCCATCCCGACGCCGGCGAAATCGCGGAGAAGATGAGCCTCGCCCTGACCGACCCTGCCTTGTTCAAGAGCTACATGCCGTCGAACGACGAACTCAAGGCCAGGTTCGGCGCCGACGTGATGGCAGCCAACATCGAAGACGCCTATCGCTTGGCGCTCGGATAATCCGCGGCTTCACGCGACCGTGTCGGGACGAGCGCAGCACAGATCCAAACAAGCGAACGTCCTCAAGGGTTTCTTAGCTCATTGCTGTTAGTCCTTAGCCTCGTTCACGGACCATGGCCATGACAAAATTCGACCCTGCCGAGCGCTTTACGCCTGAGGCGGTTCACAAGTTCGAAGCAGAGGCAAAAGACCGCAACCGGCCGTCGAGCCTGGGCAAGGTCGCGCTGCAGGTCGCCAGCCAGTACCGCCGCGATACGACATCGCCCGTCATGGTCAGCGGCGTGCTGCGGCTCCTCGAACTGGCACTGCTGATCGCCTCCGGCCTGATCCTGTTTTCCTTCCATGTCGGCCTCGGCACGCATCTGGTCTGGCAGTACCCACTCATCATCGCCAGCGTGTCGATCCTGACGATCATCGGATTCGAGCTTGCAGACTGCTACCAGGTGCCGGCGCTGATGCGACCGATCTCGACCCTCGGCAGGACCTTCCTGATCTGGGGCGGCGCCTTCGCCCTGCTGGCCGTAGCTGGCTTTCTCATGAAAGCCTCCGGCGAATTCTCACGCCTCCTTTTCGGGGTCTGGTTCGCCACAGGCCTCTTTCTGATCTTCGGTCTCCGATTCATCAGTGCACGCGTCATCCGGAAATGGGCGCGCAACGGCAAGATGGAACGGCGCGCGCTGATCGTTGGCGGCGGCAAGGCAGCGGAAGCGCTGATCCGGTCGGTGGAGCAGCAGGCCTACAACGACATCCGCATCTGCGGCATTTTCGACGACCGCGACGACAAGCGCTCGCCGCCGATCGTCGCCGGCTACCCCAAGCTCGGCAATGTCGCGGAACTGGTCGAGTTCGCCCGAATCGCCCGAATCGACATGCTGATCGTCTCGCTGCCGCTGACGGCAGAGCACCGCGTGCTGTCGCTGCTCAAGAAGCTCTGGGTGCTGCCGGTCGACATCCGCCTGTCGGCACATTCCAACCAGCTGCAGTTCCGTCCCCGCTCCTACTCCTTCATCGGCTCGGTGCCGATGCTCGACATCTTCGACAAGCCGATCAACGACTGGGACTCGGTCGCCAAGCGGGCCTTCGACGTCATCTTCAGCCTGATCGGCATCATCGTGTTCTCCCCGGTGATGCTGGCGACGGCAATCGCCATCAAGCTCGACAGCAAGGGGCCGATCCTGTTTCGCCAGAAGCGCCACGGCTTCAACAACGAGGTGATCGAGGTCTACAAGTTCCGTTCGATGTTTGCCGAGCAGTCGGATCCCACAGCAAAGAAGACGGTGACCAGGAACGATCCGCGCGTCACGCGGGTCGGGCGTTTCATCCGCAAGACATCGATCGACGAGTTGCCGCAGTTCTTCAACGCGCTGTTTGGGTCGCTTTCGCTCGTCGGTCCACGGCCTCATGCGGTCGCCGCTCAATCGCACAATCTACTCTACAACGAAGTCGTCGATGGCTATTTCGCGCGCCATCGCGTCAAGCCGGGCGTCACGGGCTGGGCCCAGATCAATGGCTGGCGCGGCGAGATGGACACTGACGAAAAGATCAAGATGCGCACCGAATACGACCTTTACTACATCGAGAACTGGTCGCTCTGGTTCGATCTGAAGATCCTGTTTCTGACGCCGATCCGGCTGCTCGACACGGAAAATGCATATTGAGCACGGTCGCACATGAGTTGCCGCGCGAGGCCGTGAATGCCAAGCTCGCGGCGCTGATCTCGACCCGAGCCGTCGGGCTCGGTGTGCTGCTGTCCGGCTTCGTGATCCGTGAGCCGGCACCATATGAGCTGTACATGGCTGGCCTGATCGCCGTCTGGGCCTTCAGCGGCCTGAGGATCGCGCGCTCCACGGCACCGCTCCTGGTGCTGCTGATCATCTTCAACATCGGCGGCATGGTCTCCATGATGCAGATGGCGGACCTGATGCAGACGCCGCTGTATATCGCCGTCTCGCTGTTCCTCGCGCTGACCGCCGTGTTTTTCGCCGCCGTGACGTCGGCCGATCCAGGCTTGTACCGCGTCATCTTCCTGACCTACGTGGTCGCTGCGGTGGCCACGGCGCTGCTCGGCGTGCTGGGCTATTTCCATGCCTTTCCGGGCGCAGAGATGTTCACGAAGTACGAGCGCGCGGCAGGCGCCTTCCAGGATCCGAACGTGTTCGGCCCGTTTCTCACCCTGCCCGGCATCTATCTCCTCTACCGCCTGCTGACAGGCAATCCGCTCAACATGCCGCTTTACGCCGTGCCGCTGCTCATCATCGTGGGCGGCGTCTTCTTTTCGTTTTCGCGCGGTGCCTGGGGCCTGTTTGCCATATCCGCGATCCTTCTGACCGGCGCCCTGTTTCTGCAGAGCTCGAGCGGCATGTTCAGGTTGCGCATCGTGATCATGAGCATCGCTGCGTTCACCTTGCTGATGGTCGCCATTCTGGTGCTGCTGCAGATCCCGAGCGTGGCCGAGCTGTTTTCGACGCGCGCGCAACTCGTCCAGGACTATGACGGCGCGCGGCTCGGCCGCTTCGCCCGTTACGGGATCGGCTTCCAGATGGCGCTCGAACACCCGCTCGGCATCGGTCCGCTGGTGTTCGGCACGATCTTCGGCGAGGACACCCACAACATCTGGTTGAAGGCGCTGATGGATTATGGCTGGCTCGGCTTCGTGTCCTACCTCACGCTGATCCTGTGGACGCTCGCAGGCGGTTTCCGCATCCTTTTCCGCAACCGGCCATGGCAGCCCTACCTGCTCTGCGCCTATGTCGTGTTCATTGGCCATATCGGACTGGGCACGGTGATCGACACCGATCACTGGCGGCATTTTTATGTGCTGCTCGGGCTGATCTGGGGTGCGATGGCCCTTGAACGCCGGCACCAGATCATGCTGCGCGCGGACGAACCGAGGCAGCGCGAGGTCCGCTGACCCCCGGGCAACGATGGATGCGGCCGTCGTCACTCGAAGCCCCACTCTCCACCGATCGCTCAATCTTGATGCATCTGCGCATTTTTTTTTGCGCGTTGCATGCACTTGACCGCTCTCCTCAACGCGATCTTCAGAATTTCGCCGTAGCGTCGTGCTTCGCAACGCTGGGAATTCGCCTTGAGCTATCGACTGCCAGAAGGACTGCGCAAGAACCCGACAGGTGAACGCCACGGCTCGGCAGGCGCATCCATGCGCAAGGAAAAACAGCCTCTTGCCTCGCATCTTGCCTATGCGGCGATGATCGGCCTTGTGACCATCTGCTGCCTGGCCATCGAAATCCTGGCGCCAGAATCGTGGCGACCCGACATCATCTGGTTGATGCTGACCCCGGCAAGCGTTCTCGTGTTTGCCTCGGGTCCAGTCTTTCTGGCCCTGCGGCGGGCACGGCGGTTGCACATCGTTGCCGAGGAACGCGCCGATCTCGTCGGGCTGCTGCTGAAGGACTACGCCGCGGAACGCTGCGACTGGCTGTGGTGGTCGGATGGCGAGGGAAAGCTGCGTGGCGTGACGGACAAGTTCCTCTCCCACACCGACAGGAAGCACGACGCGATCGAAGGGACCCGTCTGACGGACTTCCTGCGGACGAGCGGATCGACCGACACCAGGATACTGTCCGAAATCGACATCGCGCTGCGCCAGCGGAGACCCTTCTTCGACATCGAGATCAACCTCACGGTGCGCGGTGAGGAGAACTGGTGGCGACTCGCCGGCAAGCCCGTCTTCCGTGATGGTCGTTTCGTCGGTTATGTCGGAACCGCCTCCGACATAACCGCCGACGTCGTGGCCAAGCGGACCGTCAGCTACCTCGCCTATCATGACGGGCTGACGGGACTGGCCAACCGGTCCCACTTCACCAAGAAGCTCGCGGAGTCGGTGGCGCAACTGGAGCGTCACGGAACCCCGTTCTCGCTTCTCTATCTCGACCTCGACAAGTTCAAGGCTGTCAATGACAGCCGAGGCCACCACGTCGGCGACCGGCTACTGGTCGAAGTCGGCAGGCGCCTGACAGCGCTTCTGCAGAGCGATGATACGTTCGCCCGTCTCGGCGGCGACGAGTTCGCCATCGTCCTGCCCGAATGCATCGCACCAGATGCCGTTTCGGCGCTGGCAGAGCGGATGATCGAAGCGGTCGGCAATCCCTATCTGATTGACGGCGACGCCCTCATCATAGGCCTGTCGATCGGCGTCTCGATCGCGCCGATCCATGGCACGCGCCCCGACCAGCTGCTGCGCAACGCCGACCTGGCACTCTACCGGGCCAAGGCTGACGGCGGCAACCGCTGCTGCTACTTTGCGAACCAAATGGACTCAGAGATCCGCGAACGCAGGATGCTGGAACTCGAATTGTCCGAAGCGATCAAAAATGGCGAATTCGAGCTCTACTACCAGCCACTGGTGGCAACGGCCGACGGCACTGTTGCGGGCTTCGAAGCACTGATCCGCTGGAATCACCCCATCCGGGGTCTCGTACCCCCCGGCGAGTTCATCCCGCTTGCCGAACGGTCGACACTGATCGGGGACATTGGCGAGTGGACCGTGTTCGAAGCATGCCGGATGCTTACTCGCCTGCCCGAGAGGCTGACGGTGGCTGTCAATCTCTCGACCAAGCACTTTCGGATCGCCGACATGTTTGCGCTGGTAAAGGCCGCCCTCGACGCGACCGGGATCGATCCCAGGCGCCTCGAACTTGAAATCACGGAAAGCCTTCTCGTCGAAAGTCCCGAGGAGATGGCGGTGAAGCTCAGGCAATTGAAGAGCCTCGGCGTCAAGATCGCCATGGACGACTTCGGAACCGGCTTCTCGAGCCTGTCCTACCTGCTGCGCTTCCCCTTCGACAAGATCAAGATCGATCGCTACTTCGTCACGGCATCCAGCGAGGACAATGCCGCGCGCCAGATCCTGAGCGCCATCGTCAATCTGGCCTGCACACTGGAGATGGCGGTCACGGCGGAGGGCGTGGAAACCGAGGAACAGGTGGAATTCCTGAAGGGAACCGGCTGTGGACTTCTGCAGGGCTACTACTTCGCGCGCCCCATGCCGGAAGGCGGTCTCGAACCGTTCATGACAAAGCAGCGCAGGTCAATCGACCAACAGTCTGCAGCTACCACTCAGATCGACGCAGCCTGAGGCGGTCTGCGCGACCGGCTCCTGCTTCCGCAGGGTGCCTGGAACCGCCGCTTTGAAACGGCGTTGCGCCTTGGCCGTCTACCGATCGACGTGTAAACAGGATCGGATCGTCGCTTGGGGAAAATTCGAATTGGGCAGTGAAATCGAGCTCAAGCTTCTCGCGAGCGAGCCGGGTGGCCTCGACGAGGTATATGGCGCCGCCCTCGCCTATCTCTACCGCTCAGGCTGCCGCGTGCTTTCGCTTCGGTCGGTCCATCTTGACACCTCCGACGGCCGGCTCCGCGAAGCCGGATACAGCCTCCGCATCCGGGACGATGGCGACGGTTTCCTGATGACGGCCAAGGGGCCTTCCGAAAACCAGCGCGAGGGCATCGAGCGTGGCGAGTGGGAGCGCCGGGTTGCAAGCGCCGATCTCGATCGAAGCAAGCTTCATGACGTGTTGCCGGAGCACATTCTCGCAACCATCGGCGATCTGCCGCTGGAGCCGCTGTTCGTCACCGAGGTCGAACGGCAGGAGGTCACGTTGACCTCCGGACAGTCCACAATCGAGATTGCCGTCGACCGAGGCAGGATTTTGGCCGGTTCGCGCTCAGAGACGATCGCCGAGGTGGAGCTCGAGCTCAAGAAGGGCGATCCGTCCGCGCTCTATGAGCTCGCACTGGATCTCACCCGTCATGGTGCGCTGATCCCTTGCTCACGATCGAAATCCGACCGCGGGTTCGATCTCGCAAATGGCCAACCGCCTGCCGCGACGAAGGCGAGCCCAATGCAGACAGACCGGGATTGTGCGCTCGACGACATCTTCACCGCCGTGTTTCGCGGCGCCCTCGCCCATCTGATCGCAAACCTGCCCTGGATCGGTAAGGAACAGGCGCCAGAGGCTCTCCACCAGGCAAGGGTCGCGCTGCGCCGGATGCGATCGGCATTCGCAATCCTCAAGAAGGTCGCATGGTCCGCGGAGGCAGCCGAGCTCCTCGATGAGGCAAAGTGGCTTGCCGGCGAAATGGGCCCGGCGCGCGACTGGGACGTCCTGGTCACCGAGACGATCCCGCTCGCGCGGCAGGCAGCGCCGGGCGCCGGTGGATACGACGCGTTGGTCGCTGCATCCGGGGCAGCTCGGCAGAAGGCACGCGATCGGGCTCTTCAGGCCGCGACAGGAATACGCTGCAGCAGATTTCTCCTGAAGCTCGGTCTCTGGAGCAGCCGCAAGGACTGGCGACCCGATGCGACACCCGAGGGCCTGGCTGTCCTCGACCAGCAGGCGGGCAAGTTTGCACCCGAGGCGCTGGGCAGACTTTTTCAGAAGGTCAACAAGCGCGGACGGCATTTTGACGATCTCGACGCCGCGCAGCGCCACGCCCTGCGCATTGCCATCAAGAAGCTGCGCTATGCCGGCGACTTCCTGTTTCCGATCCTCCCAAAACGCAAGCGTGCAAGACGCTTTGCGCGGGCCTCGTCGACAATGCAGGACGCGCTCGGCCGCGCCAACGACATGGCACGCACAGAAGACCTTCTGGGACAATTGGCGGCTGACACCCTCCCGGCCGACGCCAACCGCGCAGTCGGTGCCGTGCTGGCATATCAAGCGGCGCAAGCACGTCGCCAGGACCGGACGCTGTCCAAGCGGTGGCGGGAGTTTGCCGGCATGGACGTCCCGTGGAAAGGCAAGTGATGGGCCGGACTTATGCCCATGTACCCGCCAACTGCTCGCGGTCAGATCGCGGCTACTGAAAGCTCCACGAACGACGCAGGAAACCGTGTCCGCGAGTATTGCACAGGGACCCCGTCCAGCGTGGCATTGACTGCGACTGTCACCAGTACGATGGCGCCCGGTGACAGGCGAAGATCCGACAGGTCGGACGCCGAAGCGTGGATTGCCGAGATCACCGTCGATCGCCTGACATAGTCATCGATACCGAATGTCCTGAGTGACGCGGTGACGGAGCCTGTCCCGGCATATGACCGTTCGAATCCCTCGAACCGGGTCGCATCGAAATAGCTGGTTGCCCGCGACAGAGGCTTGCCGTCGGCCATGCCGATCGTCTCCATGCGCAGCACTGGTGTGCGGAGCGCGATCATGAGCGCCTCGGCGACATCGCGGTCAGCCTCCTCATAGGCGTGGCCCACCAGCACGCCGCGCCGGTCGCCGGCCTGTCCTTCAAGTCCCTCCAGAAAGCGGGTCTTGCGGCCGATGGGGTACAGAAATCGCCTGGACTTCTCCACGAAGGTGCCGCGGCCCTGTTCGCTGCGCAGGACGCCTTCATGCACCAGGAGCGCTATCGCTTCCCGCAGCGTATGGCGATTGACGCCAAAACGCGCGGCGAGTTCGACCTCTGCCGGCAGGCGCTCTGTCTCGTCGAACGTACCCGAGGCGACGTCCTGGCGCAGGCGATCGGCGATCTGGCGCCAGAGGGCGACCCCATTGCGTCGTTCCATCGGCGATTTCTGCGGCAGTGACTTGCTCCCTCGTGTCACGATCCCGTCATGACCGCCCTTTACCAATAGGCGATATTGATGTAGTTGTCTATATCATTAGACAAATCAGGGACGATGTCATGAAGCGCATCCGCAGCCATGAGGCGGACGAACAGGAAGCCCGACGGGCCGCCATGGCGACGATCGCGGCAGCACCCGCAGAGGCGCTTGAGCGCCTCTGGCGCGATGCCGGCCTTGCGTGCGACGCGGAAGCCGTGCGTGGCCCCGAAACGGGCCTGGTCACCGTGCGCGGCAGGATCGGCGGCGGCGGCTCACCCTTCAATTTCGGCGAAGCGACCGTGACGCGGGCGACGGTCCGGATCGCCGGCGGCGAGGTCGGTCATGCCTACGCGCTGGGCCGTGACCGGCACAAGGTGCGCATCGCGGCCGTTCTCGATGCGCAGTGGCAGGCGGCAGGGACACGCGCGACCGTCGAAGACGCCGTGATAGCCCCGCTGCGCACGATGATGGCCGAGGGTGACGCCCGGCGGCGCGACGAGACGGCTGCCACCAAGGTCGATTTCTTCACGCTGGTGCGCGGAGAAGATTGATGCCGATCTCACTGGCCATCGACGGCGCCTTCCGCGACAGCGTATTGGACGCCCAGTCAGCCTTTCGGGCGATCATGGCGGCGATGGCGGAACCGGGCCGCGTCATTCCTCTCGCATCGCAGCCCTGCCCGCCTGCACCGCTGTCTCCTTCAGCCGCGGCAACCGTCCTGACATTGTGCGACCATGACACGCCGCTCTGGATCGATCCGGCAATTGCCGGCTCGGCGCAGGCGAAGGCCTGGATCGCCTTCCACACCGGCGCGCCCATCACCGCCAATCCGATCGAGGCGCATTTCGCGCTTGCCGCACATCCGGGCGATCTGATCGCACTGGAGAATTTCGCGCAAGGCACGCAGGACTATCCCGACCGCTCGACGACGCTGATCCTCCAGGTCGAGACACTCCAGGCCGCACGGTCGCTGTCACTGCAGGGCCCCGGGATCGAGACCGTCGCGCGCGTCGCGCCGCACCCCCTGCCGCGCCATTTTGCCGAACAATGGGGCCAGAACAACCGACGTTTTCCGCGTGGACTGGACGTGGTGTTCGCCGCACCGGAGGGCGTGGCCTGCCTCGCGCGCACCACGCGCATCATCGGCGTGGAGGGTTGACATGTATGTCGCGGTAAAGGGCGGCGAGGCCGCCATCGAAAACGCCCACCGGCTTCTCGCCGACCGGCGCCGCGGCGACCGGTCAGTGCCCGCGATCCGGCTCGAGCAGATCGTCGAGCAGCTTGCGCTCGGCGTCGACCGCGTCATGGCCGAAGGGTCGCTCTACGACCGCGAACTGGCGGCGCTTGCCGTGGCGCAGGCGCGCGGAGACATGATCGAGGCGATCTTCCTGGTACGCGCCTACCGCACGACGCTGCCGCGCTTTGGCTATACGCGCCCGATCGACACCACCGACATGATGGTCGAGCGCCGGGTGTCGGCGACCTACAAAGACCTGCCTGGCGGCCAGATGCTGGGGCCGACCTTCGACTACACGCACCGCTTGCTTGACCCTGACCTGGCCGCTGGGACGGAGGTCGCCGCACCGCATCTGCGCGAGGCGGATCCGACGCCCATGCCGCGCGTTTCCGACATTCTTGCCCGCGAGGGGTTGATCGAGGCGGATGGCGACATGCCGTCCGGCCACCTCACCGGCGATATCACGCGCGAGGCGGTCGAATTCCCGATGCAGCGCGACACCAGGCTGCAGGCGCTGTCGCGCGGCGACGAGGGGTTTCTGCTGGCGCTCGGCTATTCGACGCAGCGCGGCTATGCGCGCAGCCATCCATTCGTGGGCGAGATCCGCATCGGCGAGGTGGAGCTCGAACTCGACGTTGCCGAACTCCCCTTCCCCGTCAGCCTCGGGCGCATCCGCGTCACGGAGTGCCAGATGGTGAACCAGTTCAAGGGCTCGGCCAAGGCACCGCCGCAGTTCACACGCGGCTACGGACTGGTGTTCGGCCAGTCGGAACGCAAGGCGATGGCCATGGCGTTGTGCGACCGCGCGCTGCGGGCAGCCGAGTTCGGCGAGGATGTCGTGGCGGCCGCGCAGGACGAGGAATTCGTCATCTCGCATTCCGACAATGTCCAGGCGACCGGCTTCGTCGAGCATCTCAAGCTGCCGCACTATGTCGACTTCCAGGCCGAGCTCGACCTGGTGCGCCGGATGCGCGCCGAATTCGACGCGGAAGGCAAACCCTTGCCGCCACAGGTCCGGGAGGCCGCCGAATGAACGCCGCGTCAGGCATCGCCGCCTACAACTTCGCCTATCTCGATGAGCAGACAAAACGGATGATCCGCCGCGCGATCCTCAAGGGCATCGCCATCCCGGGCTACCAAGTGCCGTTCGCCTCGCGCGAAATGCCGATGCCTTATGGCTGGGGGACAGGCGGCGTGCAGGTCACCGCCTCGATCATCGGGCCGGACGACGTGCTGAAGGTCATCGATCAGGGCGCCGACGACACAACCAACGCCGTCTCGATCCGCGCCTTCTTCAAGAAGGTCGCCAATGTCGCGGTCACCACCGCGACGGGGGAAGCGACCATCATCCAGACCCGCCACCGCATCCCCGAAGCGCCGCTCAAACCCGGCCAGATCCTCGTCTACCAGGTGCCGATTCCCGAACCTCTGCGCTTCCTCGAGCCGCGCGAGACGGAGACGCGAAAAATGCACGCGCTGGAGGAATACGGCCTGATGCATGTGAAGCTCTACGAGGACATTGCGCGCCACGGCCGCATCGCCACCGCCTATGCCTATCCGGTCAAGGTCGAGGGGCGCTATGTGATGGACCCGTCGCCGACCCCAAAATTCGACAATCCCAAGATGCACATGTCGCCGGCGCTCCAGCTTTTTGGCGCCGGGCGTGAGAAGCGCATCTATGCCGTGCCGCCCTTCACGCAGGTGGTCAGTCTCGACTTCGAGGACCATCCCTTCGAGATCCAGTCCTTCGACAGACCCTGCGCGCTGTGCGGCGCCGAGCATGTCTATCTTGACGAGGTGATCCTGGACGACCGGGGCGGCTCGATGTTCGTGTGCTCGGACACTGATTACTGCGAAACGCGCCGGGCAGAGGGGCATGTCGGAGCGCTGGGCGGGACGGCGCAGGAGGCTGCGCAATGACCGACGAACCCTTCTTGCGCGTCAGCGGGCTGTCAAAGTCCTTTGGCAACCGGATCGGCTGCGACGCCATCGCGTTCGACCTCTGGCCCGGAGAGGTGCTGGCGGTGGTCGGCGAATCCGGCTCGGGCAAGACGACGCTGCTCAACTGCCTGTCGACGCGGCTCATGCCGACCTCGGGTGACGTCTCCTACCGCATGCGCGACGGCGTCTGGCGCGATCTCTACCGCATGAGCGAGGCGGAGCGGCGCTTTCTCATGCGTACCGACTGGGGTTTTGTCCACCAGAACCCGGCCGACGGGCTGCGCATGACGGTGTCGGCCGGGGCCAATGTCGGCGAGCGGCTGATGGCGGTCGGCGACCGCAACTACGGCCATATCCGCGCGACTGCCGTCGACTGGCTCGGCCGGGTGGAAATCGCGGAAGACCGCATCGACGACGAGCCCCGAGCCTTTTCCGGCGGCATGCGCCAGCGCCTGCAGATCGCGAGAAACCTGGTCACCAGCCCGCGCCTTGTCTTCATGGACGAGCCGACCGGCGGGCTCGACGTCTCGGTCCAGGCGCGGCTGCTCGACCTGTTGCGCGGCCTCGTCAACGATCTCGGGCTCGCCGCCATCGTCGTCACGCATGACCTAGCGGTCGCCCGACTGCTGTCGCACCGCATGATCGTCATGAAGGACGGGCGTGTGGTCGAGAGCGGCCTGACCGACCGTGTCCTCGACGATCCGCAGGCGCCCTACACCCAGCTTCTCGTCTCTTCGATCCTGCAGGTGTGACATGACCCCGCTCGTCGTTTCCGAAGTCGCCAAGAGCTTCACCATGCACATGAGGGGCGGCGTCAGCCTGCCAGTCGTGTCGAACCTGTCATTCTCCATCCGTGCCGGAGAATGCACGGTGCTGGGCGGACCGTCCGGCGCGGGCAAGAGTTCGATCCTCAAGATGGTCTATGGCAACTATGCGGTCGACCGCGGCCAGATCATCGTCGCTCATGCCGGCGGGCTGGTCGACATCGCCGCGGCCGGTGCGCGGGCCGTGCTTGCGGTGCGGCGTTCGACGATCGGCTATGTCAGCCAGTTCCTGCGTACCGTGCCACGCGTGCCGGCGCTCGACATCGTGGCGGAGCCGTTGCTCGCCTGGGGCGCGACCCATGCCGAGGCGCGCCGGAAGGCCGGCGATCTGCTGGCAAGACTGAACCTGCCGGAAAAACTGTGGCAATTGCCGCCCGCCACCTTTTCCGGCGGCGAGCAGCAGCGCGTCAACATCGCGCGCGGCTTCATCACGGGCCATTCCATCCTGCTGCTCGACGAACCGACGGCGTCGCTCGATGCGCAGAACCGCGAAGTCGTCATAGGCCTGATCGCCGAGAAGAAGGCGACGGGCGTGGCCTTCCTCGGCATCTTCCATGACGACGATGTCCGCACCGTCGTTGCCGACCGCATCGTCGACGTCACCGCGTTCGCCCCCGCGCGTGCCGCATGAGCGGCGCAAAGTTGTCAGAGACGCCGTCCGTCCACCCGACGGCGGAGGTCGAGGCGTCGACTCTTGGCCGCTATACCGAGATCGCCGAGCGCTGCCGCATCAGCGAGGCTGAGATCGGCGATTATTCCTACCTGATGCAGGATTGCGCGGTGTGGTGCGCGACGATCGGCAAGTTTGCCAACATCGCATCCACCGTGCGCATCAACGCCACCAACCATCCGATCTCGCGCCCGACGCTGCATCACTTCACCTACCGTGCCTCCGACTACTGGCCCGACGCGGAGCACGAGGGCGACTTCTTTGCGGCGCGCCGTGCGCTGCGGGTGACGGTCGGGCATGACACATGGCTCGGCCATGGCTCGACGCTCCTGCCCGGCGTGACGATCGGCGACGGCGCCGTGGTCGGTGCCGGCGCAGTGGTGTCGAAGGACGTCGCACCCTACACGATCGTCGGTGGCGTGCCCGCCAAGCCGATACGCGAGCGTTTTGACCGCCGCACCGCCGAGCGCTACCAGGCCCTTGCCTGGTGGGATTGGGACCACGCGACGCTTCGCGGAGCCCTCGACGATTTCCGCTCGCTTTCCGGCGAGGCGTTCCTGGAGAAGCATGGCGGCTGAAGCCGCCACCCTGTGGATCGTGACAAAACCGTCATCCAACTGACATCCCGGCTTCATCTTGATCCCCTAGCGATTGCTGCACATGCGAACGGCGGTCCGTCGCATGCGGGAGATGCCGGGCATGCTGAAGATCGCGAACGTCACCCGCCGGTTCGGCAAGAACACCGCCGTCGACGACGTCACGATCGAGATCGAGCCGGGCCAGATGGTCGGCGTCATCGGCCGCTCGGGCGCCGGAAAGTCGACGCTCTTGCGCATGATCAATCGTCTCGTCGACCCCTCCGAGGGGTCGATTTCGTTCGAGGGCACGGTCGTGTCGGCGCTCGGCGGGACGCGCCTGCGCAACTGGCAACGCGACTGCGCCATGATCTTCCAGCAGTTCAACCTCGTGCCGCGCCTCGATGTCGTGTCGAACGTTCTGCACGGCACGCTGAACCGGCGTTCCACACTGGCGACCGTCTTCAACCTCTATCCGCAGGCCGACATTCACAAGGCGATCGACATTCTCGATCGGCTGGGCATCGCCGAGAGCGCGCCCAAGCGCGTGGAAGCCCTGTCCGGCGGCCAGCAGCAACGCGTTGCGATCGCGCGCGCCCTCATGCAGGACCCGAAGATCATCCTCGCCGACGAGCCGATCGCCTCGCTCGACCCGATGAATGCACAGGTTGTCATGGACACACTGCGCCGCATTCATGACGAGGACGGCCGGATGATCGTCTGCAACCTGCACACGCTCGACACCGCGCGCCGCTACTGCGACCGCGTGATCGGCATGCGCGATGGCCGGGTCGTGTTCGACGGCGACCCCGACGACCTCACCACCCGGGCAGCCCGCGAAATCTACGGCGCCGACGAGTCGTTTTCGGAAGCGGCCACCTCGACCTCGATCGAAGCACTCCAGCCGCGGCCGGCGCCCGCGCTCGAGCCCGCCTACGCGCTTTGATTTCACCCATCCGACGACATCAGTCGCGGACATTCTTCCAAAGGAGACTGCCATGAAGAAACTGCTTGCTGCCCTGCTCGCCACCGCGGCCCTTGCCGCTCCGGCAATGGCCCAGGACAAGATCACCGAGTTCCGCATCGGCGTGCTCGGCGGGGAGAACGCCCAGGACCGCATGACCTCGAACGAATGTGTCCGCGCCTACACCGAGGAAGCGCTTGGCGTGCCCACCAAGATCTTCACGCCGGCCGACTATGACGGCGTCATCCAGGGTCTGCTCGGCGGCACGATCGACATGGCATGGCTCGGCGCCTCCGCCTACGCCAAGACCTATCTGACGAACCCGGAAGCCGTTGATGTCGTGCTGGTCAAGACCAATCTCGACGGCTCCTTCGCCTATCACTCGATCGGCTTTGCCAAGAAGGATTCCGGCATCAAGTCGCTTGCCGACCTGAAGGGCAAGAAGTTCGGCTTCGGCGATCCGAACTCCACCTCCGGCTACCTGATCCCCTCGGTCGAGATCCCGATGGAGACCGGCGCATCGATGGAGAATGGCGCATATTTCGGCGAAGTCGTCTTCACGGGCGGTCATGAGCAGACCATCGTTGCCGTCGTCAACGGCGACGTCGACGCCGGCGTGACCTGGGCCGATGGCCAGGGCGAGTGGGAAGACGGCTACAATTCGGGCGCGCTGCGCAAGGCGACCGACGCTGGCCTGGTCGACATGAACGACATCGTCGAGATCTGGCGTTCGAAGCCCATCCCGGAAGGCCCGATCGTGCTGCGCCGCGCGCTGCCGGCCGATGTGAAGACAAAGATGGTCGACCTGATCAAGGGTCTGCATGCCAAGGACAAGGACTGCGCCTACTCGATGGCCGCAGGCGAGACCGCCGGCTTCATGCCCATCGCGCACGACGCCTACCAGACGATGATCGACCTGCGCAAAGCGCAGACGAACTGACATCTTCCACCTGACGGACGGGCCCCCCTCGCGGGGGCCCGTTCGCTGTTTTCAGCCGGCAAGGACCCTCGATGGCCGACACAACGATCCCCGGACCGCGCCGCCTCCCCGACATCAAGTCGGACTATGCCGCGATGACGCAGCGCAAGCGCATGTATTCGGGCGTGCTTCTGATCCTGTTTGTCGCGCTGCTCGCCGCCGGTTTCGACCTCGCGGACGAACGAAATGCAGGCGGCTTCTTCGACGGCTTGCCGAAACTGTTCGAGTTTCCCTCCGAGCTTGTCGTGGAGGCCGTCCAGAAGATTTCCTCTCTGCCCGGCAACCTCGCGCGCTACTTGCCGGCCCTGATCGAGACGCTGAACATCGCTGCTGTGTCCACCCTTGTCGGCGCCTCCGCCGCCATCGTGCTTTCGCTTCTCTCGACTCGCGGGCTCGCCCGCTGGCCGCAGCTCATCCCGATTTTCCGGCGGATGATGGACACCATGCGCGCGATCCCGGAGATCGTCATCGCGCTTGTCCTCATCTTCGTACTCGGCGGCGGACCCGTGCCCGCGATGATCGCGATCGCCATCCACACCGCCGGCGCGCTTGGCAAGCAGTTCTCCGAAGTGACCGAGAATGCCGACCTCAAGCCGGTCGAGGGACTTGCCTCCGTGGGCGCATCCTGGCTGCAGCGCATGTGGGTCGGGGTGCTGCCACAGGTGGCGCCGAACTATCTCTCCTATGCGCTGATGCGGTTCGAGATCAACGTGCGCGCCTCGGCCATCCTCGGCTTCGTCGGCGCGGGCGGCATCGGCGCAGAGCTGCGCGTCGCGATCTCCTGGGGCACCGGGCGCTACGACGCGGCCGCCGCGATCTTCCTTCTCCTCTTCCTCGCCATCATCGCGATCGACCAGGTGTCGAGTCATTATCGCGACCGGCTCGTCAAGGGACACTGACCGATGGCGACTGCGGATATCGGGTTCGACCTCGGGTCAGCCAAGTCGGCGGCGGAGCGCTCCTTTGCGCGCAGGCGCATGATCGCGTTCTCCGTGCCCCTGGTGGTGCTGGCCTACCTCGTCTACGTCTTCTTCGCCTTCGACGTTCCCGGCCTCGCCGAGCGCGCCCGGCTGGACAATGCCAAGATCCTGCTGTCAGACGCCTACAGCCACAAGACGCATGTCGAGCGCGACAGCCGCACCAATACGGTGACCATCGCCATAGAGGGCGAGAACAAGGGCACGTATGCGCCGGACGCCTGGCCGGCCTGGGTCACGCAGGAAGGCGAGTCCACCGTCATCCAGCTGCCTGACGCGCATGTGGTGCGTTTCGATCCGGACGCGGTCCGCTTCGATATCCCGGGCTACGGCCTTCTGGAGATCGTCCAGTCGCGTTCCGGAATCACGGTGCAGGCGCCGTCCGGTCCGCTGCCCGCCTGGATCAATGCGTCCGATACGCGCGTGTCCGTGACCACGCCAGCGGGCCGCCTCTCGGTCACCAAGACACGGGCCGAGGTCTTCCGCTATTTCCTGGGCTGGGAGCTCTTCTGGTTCACGCTTGACAGCCCGTTCTACGGCAAGTCGTTCGGCGATCTCGCGACCCTCGCCGCCTCTGGCGACGAGGTCAGGCCCGGCCAGTCCAACCTCTCGGCGATGGCGTCGGACTTCTGGAACAACGCGATGTGGCGGCACAAGGACGTCGCCTGGGCCATCTTCGAAACCGTGCTGATGGCCTTCCTGGGCACAATGGGTGCGGCGATCATCGCGCTTCCGCTCGCCTTCCTTGCCGCACGCAACTTCGCGCCAGGTCTCGCTACCCGCTTCGGGGTGCGGCGCCTGTTCGACTTCTTGCGCGGCGTCGATGGGCTGATCTGGACAATCATCCTGTCTCGTGCGTTCGGTCCGGGACCCCTGACCGGGTCGCTCGCCATCCTGACAACGGATGTTGGCACGTTCGGCAAGCTGTTTTCCGAGGCACTGGAAAATGTCGACAACAAGCAGATCGAAGGCGTCCGGTCGACGGGGGCCAACACAGTGCAGAGCTATCGGTTCGGCGTCCTGCCGCAGGTGGCGCCGGTGATCATCGCGCAGGTCCTCTACTACCTCGAGTCGAACACGCGCAGTGCCACTGTCGTCGGAGCGATTGTCGGCGGCGGCATCGGACTGTTGCTGACCCAGGCAATCCAGACACAGAAGGATTGGGAAGAGGTCACCTACTACATCGTGCTGACGCTGCTGATGGTCATGAGCATGGACATCCTTTCGGGCTGGCTGCGCAAGCGGCTGATCGGCGGGGCCACCAGCGCGCAGTCACGCGGGTAGCGCCGGATCGCGCCAGTGCGCGGGCGCCGTCTGTCGCTGCGGCCGGCGCTCTGTCGTTTTTCCTCTTGCGCCGGAACCCTTGTTCTTCTAGGGCTTTGCGCGGTCCGGAGTGTAGCGCAGCCCGGTAGCGCACTTGACTGGGGGTCAAGGGGTCGTCGGTTCAAATCCGGCCACTCCGACCAATCAAACCCTTACAATGCAAGGGTTTCACGTTCCCTCCCCCGATGGCCGTAGTGGCCTGCTAGGGAACGTAAGAAGCACGAAATCCCGGAATGCGCGCCTAAAGTCCCGGAATAGTCCCGGACTACCCTTAGCCCGTTCACCGGCTGTTCCGCGTGGTCGCAACCTGAAGCCAGCCGACTGGAAAAGGGTGGCGGGTACAACCTCGTGCTGACACTTTGAAACAGAAGCCCCCGCCAGACGGCAATCTGGCAGGGGTGATTTGAACAACGGGCGTTGGAGGCCCGAAGCCATGACCGATCATACCATCACGCCCGCCACGGGCAAGGTCCCCGACCTGGCCGCCTTGTTCAAGGAGGCCAAGTTGAATGGGAAGGCTCAGATCAAACTCAGCATTGCCAAGGAGCAATCGACCGCCAAGACCGCAATCACCCCCGTGAAGAAAGCGAAGGCGTTCGCTTCGAAGGCTGCCAAAGCCGAGGCGGCAAATGCGAAGTGGGAGCGACCTAACCTCTTTGCTCTATGCCGTAAACTGGTCGGGACTGATCTGGCCGCAGCAGTCCTGCTTTTTCACATCCTGTATCTATGGAACAACCGCGATCACAAGCTCAACCGCCAGGGCCGCGAATGGCTGGCACACACCCGCGAAAAGTGGGCTGACGCATGCGGCCTCACCTTGGATGAACTAGCGAAGCGTGCCTTGCCTAGGCTCAAGAAAAACTGTTGGGAGTTTTTGACGATCAAGGCGATGGGACGGGGATCCGACAAGAAGGTTTGGGTGAGCTTGGACACCATGGCCCTAAGGGAGCAGGTTTCGGGAAGCGCCGCAATGCCATGGGAAATGTTCCACGCGGCACTTAACGGCATTGGTCCCGGCTTCGAAAAACAGCCCGTCAACGCGTACGCCGACCCATCGAAGAAATAGCGCAAAAGGTAGCGCGGCAAATTTTAATTGTCGTACTTATAAAAACTGCCATTATATTGCACACCGAAATACGGAGAAGGCGAATGGCTGAAGTCCCCACCCCAGAAGAAAACGCGCGAAAAATCCTTGCTTTGTTTCAAAGAGCCAATTTGCGCGCCGGCCAGGTTATGATGGCGGGCGCTTTGCGCTTGCAAGCTACGCAAGCCGGTATGCACAACACCGACATCATGTCGGGGCTTGGCTTTGCTCGCGACCACGGTTGGATTGAAGATGGACCTAACGGTACGGTTCGACTGACCGACGCTGGCTTCTCTGCGGTGTAAGGGTCTGACGACTGGACTATCTGTATTTGGATGAGCGCCGTCCAATTCGAAAAATGGCCATTCGACCATTATTGGCGAAATCGCAAAATCACGGTTTTGACAACGATTATTAAAAGTGGCCAAACGGCCACGTTTAAATACCTTCGGTATTAAGAGAACGGTTTAAAGAGAAACAGTCAGCATATCTAGCGATATGCTGGTGAATGCGTTCGGCGAAACACCTCACGCATGCACCAAATCGAACTCGGGACTTTGAAGGTGTTTTCGGGAAGAGCATTCGCTTCGCTCATGTCTCGCCCGTGGCTCGACTAACCCCCCGATAGGCCCCCCTTCCGATGCGGCGGGTGCAAGACGCTACCACCGCCGATCCTATGGGATGACAGCCGCGTCCCGACGAGTTAGTTTCAATCTGCTTCATTGTCCGGTGCGATTTGTCACCGATACGGCAATAGAGCGGCAGCGCAGCCGCAAGCGATCAACCCGATCCTTGCAGGCGACCTGTGCTGAATTTCTTCCGCCCCAACCGACCGAGACAGACGGCAGCCGACGCCCTGGTTGAAGTTCGGTCACTTGCCAATCCGGAAGATTTCCTTCTCGAATTGTTCGGCGCGCTCCCCGCCGTCGCTGGTATGGCTGTCACCCCCGCCACCGCCCTACGGGTCCCCGCCGTAGCCGCTGGCGTCAAAGCAATCGCTGAGGCCACCGGCATCCTGCCACTACACGCCTACACCCGTGGCGCCGACGGCAGCCGAGAACGTGATCTTGCTCACCCAGCATCGAAGCTGCTCAATGGCGATGCCAACCCCTGGACGCGCGGTCCCCAGCTTCGCGAAGTGATCACCGCCGACGCGATCTGCCATGGCAACGGCTATGCCGCCATCGTCCGGGATGCGAACCGGTTCCCCCGCGAGCTTCACCGGATCCATCCGAACACCGTCACCATTGAAGTCGACGGCCTGACCTCAGAACCCCGCTACAAGGTCAGCAGCGGGGCACAGACACGGTTCATGGGCTTCGGGGATGTGCTCCATCTTCGCGCCCCGTCGCCGCTGTCCATGGACGCCGTGACCGGCAAGTCCCCACTGATCGAAGCGAAGGACGCCATCGGCCTCCTGATCGCCCTTCAGCAGCATGCGTGCCAGTTGTTTAAGAATGGCGGACGGCCCTCAGGAATTCTGTCCTTCCCCCAGCGCCTTGGCGCTGAAGTCGCCAAGCGCATAAAACTGTCGTGGCAGGCCGCGACCGCTGGCGGGAATGCCGGGGGCACCGCTGTGCTCGAAGAAGGAGGGGCATTCACGCCCCTCAGCTTCAACTCTGTCGACAGCCAGTTTTTAGAGATCTGGTCCCTCGTCATCACTGAGGTGGCGCGCATCCTCCGGGTGCCTCCGGTGCTGCTGATGGACTACAGCCGCCAGACCTGGGCCAATGCCGAGACGGGCGGACAGCAGTTTCTGACCTACAGCCTGGCGCCCTGGCTCTCGCGCTGGGAAGCGGAAGTCACACTGAAGCTGATCGCCCCGGAAGATCGGGACACGGTGTTTGTCGAGCATTTGACCGACGCCTTGCTGCGCAGCGACTTCGCCACCCGCGCCACGGCCTATGGCCAGTATCGCAGCGCCGGGGTCCTGACCGCCAACGAAGTCCGCGCTGGTCTCAATCTTCCGCCTCTCCCGGACGGCAACAGTCTCAGCAATCCCTACACGTCCACCAGCACCCCAACTGCCGATAAGGAGGCCAAGGCAGATGCAGCCTGAAGCTCCTACCCATCACCAGTTTTTCGGGGACAGTGAACGCGACTTTTCCCTGCCGCCCCAATTGCTCCTTGAATTGGAAAGGGTCACCGCCACGGGCATCGGTGCACTAGCCAAGAGGCTGTTCGCTGGACAGTTCGGCCTTCGGGACGTGCACGAAGTGATCCGGCTGGCGCTGATCGGCGGCGGGGAAAGCCCTCAGTCAGCCGCGTCCCTGGTCGACGCCTACGTGGCCCCGCGCCCCATCATGGAGGGGTACGCTCTGGCAGTAAGCATCCTCGAAACAGCGATGCTGGGCAGCACGGCCAAGCCCAAGAAGGGAGGCCGCAAGTGAGCCGGAAGCAGGGACACATCCAAAGGGCAATCGCGGCTGTATTCGAAGCGAGCCTGGCTAAGAACTTCACGACCCGCCAACTGGCGGCACTCGCATATCCGGGCGAAGCAATCGAGCGGCGGCACACCAACGCCGTGATCCGCGCCATCCCATCGATCACGCCACCCCTGACCGCCTGCCGCGTCGGCACGATGGGACGCTTGGGCTGGCATCATGTGTGGGGGCGAGCATGAATACGTTGGCACCCGTGAAGCTAATTATACCGGAACAGCGTGAAGCCCGCCCCGGCACCACCATGGACATGGAAGTTCGGTTCACCGCCGTGTCCGACACCGGCGAAATCGAAGGGACCGCCGTCCGCTTCAACACGGTCGACACGTACCGCACAGAGTTCGCGGACACCGCCTTCGCCAACGTCCGGGGGTCCATCCCGATGTTGTGGAGCCATGATCCGTCCAGCGTGATCGGATCCTGGTCTTCTTTACAGGTCCGCGCCGATGGCCTGACAGTGAAGGGCAAGCTCAATCTAGCGGTGGCCAAGGCGCTAGAAGTTCGCTCCCTGCTTCAGGCTGGGGACGTGTCTGGCCTGTCCATCGGCTTCGCCACCATCAAGGACGAACGCAAAGCCAACGGGGTCCGCAGGATCACAGAGGCCCGCTTGCACGAGATCAGCGTCGTCGCATTCCCGAGCGTCCCCGGATCCGGGGTCACATCCATTCGCACCGAAACTAGCCACGCGAGCGCCGTGGCTTTCGTCAACGCATGCCGCAAGGCCACGCGCTCAATGGAGAAAACCAAATGACCAAGCACACCCGCATCGAAACCCGCAGCGCCCTCCCGCTCGAAACCCGCGCCGATGACAACGCCGACCCGATGGTTGCGGCAACCGCCGCCGTGGAGGAACTGCGCACCGCTGCCACCGCATTCGAGACCCGGCAGGCCGACGCACTGCGCACGGTGACCGAACGGCTGGCCTCGATTGAGACCCGTCTTTCCCGTCCCGGCACTCAGCAGGAAACCGGTGACGAGACGGCGGCAACCGAGCGCCGCATGTTCGTGAACTACCTCCGCCGGGGCAATCAGGCGCCGGAGGCCGAGCTTCGCGCCCTGACTGTCGCCAACGATCAGCAGGCGGGCTACCTGGCGCCGGCTGAAATGTCGACGGAAATGATCCGGGAGATCACCGAGTTTTCCCCGATCCGCCAGTATGCGACCGTGCGCCAGACCACGGCGCCATCGGTGAAGTACCCCAAGCGTACCGGCATCACGAACGCCAAGTGGGAAGGCGAAATCGAGGAAGCCGAAGAAAGCACCGTGACGTTCGGCCAGACCGAGATCGTCGCCAAGCGGCTGACCACCTTTGTCGACATCAGCAACTCGCTCCTGATGGGCAGCGACGGCACCGCCGAAGCTGAAGTCCGTCTCGCCTTCGCTGAAGACTTCGGCAAGAAGGAAAGCACGGCATTCGTGCTGGGCGACGGCTTCAAACAGCCCGAGGGCATCCTGGCCAGCGCGGCTGTCCCGTATTTCGCCAACGGCCACGCCACCAACCTCAGCACGGATGCGCTGATCGGCCTGATGTACTCGCTTCCAGCGCAGTACCGGAACCGGGGCGTATGGGTCCTCAACGGCACGTCTCTCGCCACCATCCGCAAGCTGAAGGATGGCCAGAACAACTACATCTGGCAGCCTGCATTCCAAGCTGGCCAGCCTGAGACCCTTCTGGGGCGCCCCGTCGCTGAAGCCATCGACATGCCCGACGTGGCAGCCGACGCCTTCCCCATCGCATTCGGTGACCTTGCCACGGCGTATCGCATCGTGGACCGCCAGCAGCTTGCGGTTCTCAGCGACCCCTACACGCAGGCCGTCCGCGCCATCACCCGCATGCACGGCACGCGCTGGGTCGGCGGTGGCGTGGTCCAGCCCGCCGCAATCAAGAAGCTGAAGATGGCCACCAGCTAATCCCAGCGCCCCGCAACAGGAGACCAATACAATGCGTGACCTCGTTTCCAACATCGGCGCTGTCCAGATCCTGGCACCCGCCGTCCTCGCTGCCACGAACACCAGCGCGGCAATCGACCTTGCCGAGTTCGGTTCGGCGGCAATCATCGTCACCACGGGCGCCATCGTTGGCGCTGGGGACTTCACCGCCAAGCTTCAGCATTCCGACTTGTCAGGCAGCGGCTTTGTCGACGCCGACGCCGCCGACCTGATCGGCGCCCTTCCTGCCAGCCTGGAAGCGGATGGCACCGTCAAGCTGGGATACATCGGCAGCAAGCGGTTCATCCGGCTTGTCACGACCAAGAACGGCGGCACGTCGATTGCCGCCAGTGCCCTGCTGATCAAGGGCAACCCCCGCCACTCCCCGGTGGCCTGAACCGTATGAGGGCAGCATGACCGCTGCCCTTTTCCGCCAATTCATCCGCTGAAGGAGCCACGAAAATGGGTATCACCACAACCGCAAAAACACAGGTGTCGATCGGCACCACGACCGCCATGGCAGACGCAGCCGCCTACGCCGCCGACACATGGGAAGCCATCGCCAACATCTCCGACGTCGGCGAAGCCGGATCCGAGGCCGAGATCGTCGTCGGCAAGTTTGTCGATCAGGATTACGTCAAGAAGCTGAAGGGCAGCCGCGATAACGGCACCATGGAATTGACCGTCGCACGTGACAGCGCCGATGACGGCTATGCCGCCCTGGTCGCCGCTGAAGCCACGTCGTTCGGCTACAATTTCAAGATCGAACTCAACGACAAGCCCGCCGCTGGCGGCTCGCCCAAGAACTCGATCTTCTACTTCAACGCCCTGGTGGCCTCGAAGAAGAACAACTTCGGTGACGCGGACAACATCGTGTCCACGACGTTCTCGCTGGCGATCAGCGGGGCGATCATCGAAGTCGCCGCGTCGGCTACGTAACCGGCGGGATCCATCATGAAGCTGGCGGAACGCATCATCGTCACACTCGCGGGGGAGCATATCGAGCTTCGCCCCACGCTTGCCGATGCCATCCGCCTGGAGCGCCGTCCCGGATCGTTCCGCCAGCTTCTGATCGACGTACAAGACGAGAGCCTGACAGCCGCCGTCGCCATCATCGGTTCGCACACCGACATGCCGTTTCTCAGCAATCGCGTGTTCGACGTGCTTCCCACGCTTCGGGACCCGCTCCTGGCCTACATCATGGCATGTGCGGGGATCGATCCTGACGACGCGCCAGCGAACCAGAACCAGACGACGCGCAAGACCACCCCCTTCAGTGAGTATCTGGCGAACCTCTACCGCATCGGGACGGGCTGGCTGGGCTGGACGCCGAAAGACACCCTGGACGCCACTCCCGTGGAAATCCTCGAAGCCTACAAAGGCCGTCTCGAATTGCTGAAGGCGGTTTTCGGGAACGGGGAAAGCACGCCAGCCAAGGATGAGCGCCCCCTGGACGAGAAATTCCGTTCGATCTTCGCGGGCATCGGGACCCGTAAGGAGGCAGCATGAGAACGCATGGTCACTGGGGACGGCTGGTGCGAAAGCTTCGTACCGACCGCAGCTGGGGCACGCGAGAACTGGCAACGGCTGCCGGGGTCCATCGTTCGACCCTCATACGTCTGGAGACTGGCGAAAGCGTCCCCATCCACGTGGTCGAGCGGGTATTGCACTTCTTCGGCTTCGAATTGGACGCATTGAAAAAGCGGGCCGAATGATGCCGATGCGGGCGCCATCCATCCGCGCATGCGGCTGCGTCCTTTCCACTGGGCAGCGGTGCCAGCACATCGTTGCGCAGGACCGGGAGCGCAAGGCCCGCTTTGATCAGCAGCGCCCTACAGCCCGCCAGCGTGGCTATGATGGCAAGTGGGAAGAAGCACGTGCTGGCTTCCTGGCCAAGCATCGCCACTGCGCACGATGCGGCAACCCCGCCACCATCGTCCACCACTCGACCCCGCACCGTGGGGACAAGGCCATCTTCTGGGATCGCAGCAAGTGGGTGCCCGCATGCCAGCCCTGCCATGATGGGCCGATGCAATCGCAGGAGCGCAGGCGATGACCATCACCTTTGCCAAGAGGGATAGCGTATCGGGCTGGGCAAGGCGCACGGGTATCCCTCGCCATGTGATCAACGAACGCATCAACTCCATGGGCTGGATCGTCAAGCGCGCCCTCACTGAAACCGCTATGCGCAAGGGACAACGGATCGTCTTCAATCACAGCAGACGCATCATCACCCGCATAGCCGCATCGTTCGTCCATCACGCAAGCGAAACGGGCCGATGACTAGTCGCGGTGAAGACACCAATCGCAGAGCGGCACAGTGCTGTTCCCACCCGACGCCGGGTCAAACTCGCTGTTGCAGTGGACGCACTCCAGCAACAGACGCCCATGTTGAACGCTTGCGCTGCCTCGCCGCCGTCTGTGTTCGGCTTCGACTTCGTCGCGGGAGAACGTCTGTTCATCTGACATGCCCAAAGATCATCACAGGTTTGAGCGGACAGCAAGAAAGACCACCGGGGGTGGTTAAAAACTTCCGCCCACCCAAAGGGACCGGCGTGGGGAGCGTCGCGGGTGATCTGCATGGAAAAAAGGAGTTTGCGTCATGAGCATCGTCACCGTGGAAGACGCCAAGGCGCACATGAATGTCACCATCGCGGACGATGACACATTGATCGGTGGCAAGATCGCCGCGGCGGAAGCGTGGATTGGCAAGTTCATCGGGACCGCGCTGGACGACACTACGGCGTTTCCAGATGGCACCCCGGATCCGCTGAAGGAGGCCGTCCGCCAGCTTGTCGCGCATCTGTATGAGAACCGGGAGGCTACGCTTATCGGGATCACCATGACGGATGTGTCCCCCGGCCTGTTCGATCTGATGGCGCCGTATCGGGAGTACGTGTTTTGAGCGCACAGACAGACAAGCTATCCCGCCGCCTGAAAGCCATCCCGAAGGCGGTGAAGCGTGCCGTAGTGCCCGCGCTTCAGAAGTCCGGCAATGAACTTGTCGGAGCGATGCGTGCCCTGGCACCCGTCGACAGCGGCGACCTGAAGCATTCCATCAAGTACACGATGCCGGGCAACAGCACGCCGCCATATAGCCAGCCGGGCGGCTCCCGCGTTGCAGCGGAAAATGAAGTGCTGGTCACGGCGGGCAACACCGATGTGCGGTATCCGCATCTGGTGGAATACGGCACCCGTGACGCCCCGGCACAACCTTATTTCTGGCCTGCCTTCCGGCTGAAGCGGAAGAAGCTGGCGACCCGGATCAAGCGCGCCATCAGCAAGGCCGTACGGGAGGCATGATGGAACCGTCACTGGACCTACAGAAGGCCGTCCGCAATCGCCTGATCGGGGCATCGGCGGTGACTTCGATCATTCCCGCCAGCGCCATCGTGGACCGCAACGCCACGCCAGCCCTGGACCATTCCATCGTGATTGGCGAAGGCATCACGGGACCGGATGACGGCCTTGCCCGCAATCGTCACCTTGTCGTGGCGGACTTGCATGTCTGGCGAAAGGAGCCGGGACTAGCTGGCGCCAAGCAAGTCATCGGCGCCATCCGGGACGCCCTGGCAGATGGACCGCTGACCCCCGACCATCATCACGTGGCAGACCTCCGCATCGGCTCCACGCGGTTCCTACGGGATCCGGGCGGACAGCATTCCCATGCGATCCTGTCTCTCGAATGCCGACTGGTAGAGGTGGCGTGATGCGCGCGGGCAAGCTGGACAAGACCATCACAATCGAACGGGCCGCCACCACCGTGGACGACTACGGCACGCCCGCTGAAGGCTGGACCACCGTGGCCACCGTGCGAGCGCAGCTTATCCAGTCCACCACCGAAGAATTCATGTCGGCAGGGGGCGCCAATTCCGAGACTGCCACCATCTTCCGCATCCGCCACATGGACGGCCTGACCCTTGCCGACCGCGTGACGTACAACGCCCGCGCCTTCGACCTGAAGGAGATCAAGGAGCTTGGACGGCGCGAAGGGCTGGACCTTCGTTGCGTGGCGGCGGGGCTCTGACCATGCCCATCATCATCAAGAAGAAGCCCAAGCCCTTCCCGAACATCCCCGACCCGTTCGGTTATGGCCAGCGGGCCGTTGAGTTTCTTCGAAGCCTGAAGCATCCGAAGTCCCGGCTCCCGGATCGTCGGTTCCAACTGGACCCCTGGCAGGAAGAGATAGTCCGCAAGATCTATGGACCCTGCGACGAACACGGGCGCCGCATCGTCCGCAACGTCGTGATGCTGCTCCCCCGTGGAAACCGCAAGACCAGTCTGGGCGCCGCCCTGGCATTGCTCCACACCATCGGGCCGGAAGCGGTTCCGGGTGGCGAAACCATCATGGCAGCCGCTGACCAGAAGCAGGCCAAGATCGGCTTCCGCGAATGCGAGGGGATCATAGAGGCCGGGGGCCATCTGTGGCGCAAGGGTCAAGCCTCACGACGCTTCGATGCCGCCAATCACATCAAGCTTCAGGAATACAAGAACCGCATCAGCTTCCCGGACGGATGCACCCTGGAGGCTCTTTCCAACGACGCTGGCACCCAGCATGGCAGGACGCCAGTCTTTGCCCTGGTGGACGAACTTCACGCATGGAAGAAGCGCGATCTGTGGGACGTGATCAAGACCGGCCTGGTCAAGGTTCCGGGGTCTCTCCTTGTCGTCATCACCACGGCGGGCCGGGGCCAAGAGAACATCGCGCACGACATCATCGATTATGCCCGCAAGGTTGCACGGGGGGAGATCAGCGACCCCGCCACGCTGCCCATCCTATTCGAAACCCCTCGCGATGCCGACTGGCAGGACGAACAAGTCTGGCAAGCTGCTAACCCCGGCCTGAAGTATGGCTATCCCGACCTCGAAGGGCTTCGCCAGCTTGCACGAGAGGCAGCGCAGCGACCGTCCGACCGGGAGGCTTTCAAGCAATTGCACCTCAATATCTGGGGCGATCACTCGCTCGACCCGTTCGTTGACATGGCTCTTTATGACAAGGGGTCCAAGCCCTTCGATCTGGACGCCATGGAAGGCGAACCGTGCTGGCTTGCGGTGGATCTGTCCAGCAACAGCGACCTGACCGTGATTGTCGCGGCATGGCGGGACGGGAAAGGCGGCTATGTCGTCCAACCATGGTTTTTCTGTCCCCGCGAAAACCTGACCCGCAAGGCCGAACGCGACGGCGTGCCCTATCCCCTATGGGCAGAACAGCAGTTCATCGAACCGACCCCCGGCAACGTCGTGGATTTCCGGGCCGTGGAAGACACCATTCGGGACCTATGCGACCGCTTGGACGTGCGGGAGATCGCCTTCGATCCTCATCTGGCGCGGGTCATGATGTCGAACCTTGCTGAAGACGGATATCCCGCAATCGAAATGCGGCAAGGCTGGGTCACCATGGCGCCCGCGATCAAGGAGCTTGAACGCGCCATCATCGCAGGCCGGTTCCAGCACGGCGGCCACCCCGTCCTTCGTTGGAACTTCGACAACATCGCAGTCGAGACCGACAAGGCCGGGAACAAAGCCTTTCACAAGGGCAAGAGCCGGGACCGCATCGACGGCGCCGTTGCAGCCGCCATGGCCGTGTCCCGGGCCGCCACGGGCGAAGATACGAGATCAGTTTATGACAGTGACGAGCGGGCCGGTGGCCTGCTTGTCTGGTGAGGTAGGACATGGCCACCGAAACAGAACAGCTAGTCGTTTCCCTCGAAGCCCGCATCAGGGACTTCGAAAAGAATTTCCAGAAGGCCAACCGGACGGCAAACACCAATTTCACGGCCATCGAAAAGCGGGCGAAGCAGTCTGGAGATCGCCTTGAACAGTCCATGGCGGGAGCGTCCAATCGGATCAGCGCATCATTCGGGATCATGAAGGCAGGCATCGCGGGCTTGGTCGCTGGCGTGTCCATCGGGGCGCTTGACGCGATCATCAGCCGGACCCGCGACATCGCCCGCAACGTCGCCAGCATCGGCAATGAGGCGAAGCGCGCTGGCCTCAGCACAAAGGCGTTCCAAGAACTCTCCTACGTCGCCAATCAGAACCGCATCAGCGTGGACGCCCTGGTGGACGGCATGAAGGAGCTGAACCTCCGGGCCGACGAGTTCGTCGTGACCGGCAAAGGCGCGGCTGCAGAAGCATTCCAGCGGCTGGGCTTTGGCGCCGACGAACTGAAGAAGAAGCTGAAGGACCCTTCCGCGCTGCTAGTCGAGATCATGAAGCGCATGGAAGGCTTGGGCAAAGCCGCACAGATCCGCATCGCGGATGAGCTATTCGGCGGAACCGGTGGCGAACGCTTTGTGGAGCTTCTTGACCGGGGGGCCGATGGGATCCGGACCCTGATCAGTGAGGCCAATCAGCTGGGCATCATCCTGGACGATGATGTCATTGCACGCGCCGACGAAATCGACCGCAAATTCACCCGGATCACCCAGACAATCGGGACCGGCCTGAAGGGCGCCGTCGTGGACGTGGTGGCCGCGATGGACGATTGGCTGGACCGGTTCAACAAGATCGAGGAACAGACCGACCGGAACGTCCAGTCGTCATTGACCGGCGTTTATGAGCGCATCGCCGCTGCGAAGGCGGAACTCGCTGACCTTGACCAGATGAAAGTCGCGTTCCCCGACGATGCGGCGGTGGACCTCAACATTGATCGCCAGAAGGAGAAGATCGAGGAACTGACCAACGAAGCCCTGAAGCTCCGCGACATCCTTGATCGGCGCACGGGGTACTCCCCGGACTTCGATTTCAAGAAAACCACAGACGACGCGAAGGCCGCATCCGATGCCGTCAACGGCCTGAATTCCAGCCTGACAGGCACTGGCAACGCCACGGCAGCGGGGGCGACCGGGATAAATTCCTATGCAGACGCCATCCGCGCCCTGAAGGATGAAATCCCGGAACTGGCAAAGTCCCTTGCCGAACTCGACGCCAAGACCCGCATCGATAGCGTGTATCGAGCCGCCGTCGCCAAGGCCCGGACCATCGGGGAAATCCAGCAAGCCAATGCGCTTCATGCGCAGGCCACCGCTGCCATCGGCAAGCCGTCCCCGGCTGTCACGGGGGGCGCATCTAACGTAACCGACGCTTCAGACAGGGCACGTGACTACGCAAGGCAGCAGATCGCCGCATATTCCGACATCATCGCCAGCGCCCAAGAGTTCATCGCATCGCAGCAGCAGGAGGCCACCGCCCTTGGCATGACCACGGATGCCGCCGCTGCGTATCGATTTGAGCAAGACATGCTCAATCAGGCTAAGCGTGACGGGATCACCCTTTCCGCAGAACAGCGCGCCGACATTGCCGCCTATGCGCAGGGCATGGCGCATGCCGAGAAGGTCACCCAAGACCTGGCCAAAAGTCAGGACGATGCCGCCGAGATCAGCAAATTCTTTGGCGACAGCATGGTGGACGCTCTGACGGGCATCGCGACCGGCACCATGACGGCACAGGAAGCCCTTCGCCAGCTTCTAAGCTCTTTGATCCGCATGGCGTTCCAAGCCGCCATCCTTGGCGAGGGGCCGCTAGCCGGGATGTTCGGATCCACGGGCGGGCTCTTTAGGAGCGGCGGACAGTCAATTTCACGGGCGCCAACATTTGCCGCGCCCGTGGGGAAGGACGCCGTGGCTGATGCGGTAATGACCAGCCTCGCGCCAATTGCGAAGGCCGCTGGACCCCTTGGCGACATGCTCGCAGCGGTTCGTTATTCGAATGGCGGCGCCACCCGCAACATGAAGCTGGACGCCGCTCTAGAAGCCAAGATCAGCGAAGCCGTGGGGGCCGTCTACGGCAAGGACTACGTGGCTGAAGTGTATTCCGGTGGCCAGCCCGCCATCGGCACCAGCGGGCGCCGCACTGGGTCGACACGCCACGATCTGGGGAACGCCGCCGACATCTACGTCCGCGACCAGTTGGGCAACAAGGTGACCGGTGATCGGCTGGGTCCGCTGGCTCAGTATTGGCAGGCGAAGGGGTACGGCGGGACCGGGCTGGAAATGCGTGGCGGCGGGATCCACCTCGACCAGCACAACGACCGCGCTCGCTTCTGGGATTATTCGAGCAAGGGCGGGAGGATCACCCAAGCCCAGATCGATGCGGTTCGCGCTGGTCAGCAGGGCATCATGCCTGGCATGGCCACCCCGGATCCTATGGCCAATGCATATGCAGCGCAGGGGGCACAGCAAGAAGCCCAGAAGGCCCTCCAAGACCAGATCGAAGCCCAGCGCCGCCTGGCGGAACAGATGGCTGCCACGAGGCAGGCAACGCAGTCCATGACCCCGCCAATCCAGAACATTGGACAGGCAGCATCACAGGTGGCGCCGAACCTTAGCAGCGTCACTCAGGGCATGACCGGCTTGCTGGCTCCACTGTCTCAGGCCATCCCCGGCCTTGGTCAGTTCGGTGGCGCCATCCAGGCACTTATTCAGCAGTTGCTTGCGATGCCCATGGGTGGCAGCGGCGGCGGCTTGCTGGGGTCGCTGTTCGGCTTTGCAGACGGCGGACACGTCCGGGGACCGGGAACGTCCACCAGTGACAGCATCCCCGCCCTTCTCAGCGATGGCGAGTACGTCGTGAACGCGGCTGCCACTCAGCGCAACCGAGCCCTGCTAGAGGCCATCAACAGCGGCGGGGTCCCCCGTCTGGCAAGTGGCGGACCTGCCAACGGTCGCGGCTATGTCGGCGGACCAAGGGTCACCAACACCACTACCTTCAGCCCGAAGATCGAGGTCAGAACGCAGGGATCATCCGGGGACGCCAAGAAGGACGCGCAGCACGCGGAGGCGGTGGCCGCTGCCGTCGACAAGGCGTTTGAAGTCAAGGCCGCCGAATGGGCTCGCAATCAGATGCGATCAGGTGGCGTGCTGACCATGCGGGAACTCAGATCCTGACCGGCGCATGCGCTACAGGTCTTCCACGACATAGGTGCCGTGAGAAGATCGGTTAATCCGTTTTACCTTTGCACGCTCATATCGTTCGGCAACAACCGAAACGATCTTTTCCACGGCCTCAGGCTTCATCCGCGTGCCGACTATGACCGCCCCTAAGTCGGCGGGGTCGAACTTCTCATATTCCCGGTCCTGATCGGGATGCGAACCCTCGCCATAGAAGATGCGCCACTCCTGTTCATAGGACCAAGATGGATCCTTTGTAAAAATGAAGCGCCCGAAGATATCAATGTCATCGAGAGCTATCCGTCCAGACATCCAGTCAATGAATTGCTGACGATCAAGCAACAAGGGGGGTCCATCATAGGCAATCGGGTGTGCAGCACGAAACATGCTTTCATCTTGCGCGGGCGTGAACTGGAGAACAGCACCTTCAAGATTGCTGCCGTAGGTCCCCCACATAGGTGCACTTGTCCCGCTCGCTGACAGACAAAGTACCTTGGCTTTCGCTGTACGCTCTCCAAGTTCCCTCGATAGCTTTTCTACCATTGCGGGATGGTCGCGAACCTGACCAAGCACCGTTGGCCGCATGAATTCTCGCCATTTCACGGGATCCGCTGGGCCGGGAAAAAGGGTCCTCATAAGGGCTAGCTCGCGACCAAAGCGATTGCGATCCTGAAGCGGCCCATCCTGATAGAAACCTTGATATTGCTGGTCGAGTATTCGCTCGGTCACTTCCTCGGGATCGTCGACTTCTAACCGAAGCGTCGAATTCATATCCAGCAAATCATTAAATAGATTTGGAGTGGAAATTTGGAGGGTACCGTTCTCCAGGATTGCGAGCGCAGTTGCTTCAGAGCAGTACTTATACAGGCTCGGTGGCATGCCCGGTTCCGGTTTGAATTCCGCTGGAAATTTCATAGCAATGGATCACCCTCAGCGAACGATCCTGGGGCAGTTAGGATTTGGTCTCTAAGGCATACAGCCGCCCCTCTATGCGCTTGAACCATTCTTCCAAGGCGACCGGTACGCCGTTGTCGGCTGGCTTCGCTGCCTCACTAGCACCGAGTTTGTTCCTAACGAACGACGCAACCATTTCGGGAGAATTGACCCCGTGCTTGAAGTCGAAGCCGTCGTCGTGAACGGTCAACTCCAGGTCAAAGGTGAATTCTAGTCTGGATACGATTTCCGCGTTCATCGTCCTATTAGCTCTCTCCGCAGCGGCTGCGATCTTGTCGCGCATACCGGGCGGAAGCCTCACAAGATATTTGTCCAATTCGCGGCTAGAAGGCTTCTTCATAAAATATGGTGGCCATTGGCCACATCCCTATTGATCATCTAGTGTCGACGTGCGATGCAGATGGTGGCCAAGGGCCACCTACTAACGCAACCGTATGGAGATCACTATCATGAAGACCCACGAACGCACCGAACTTCCGAAAATTATGGTCCGCCTTCCGCGTGATGTGAAGGCGTGGCTCGCCGAACAGGCCGTCTATCACCAATCTTCTCAGTCTTCTGAGATCGTCCGTGCGGTGCGCGAGCGGATGGAACGCCTGGAACTAAAGCGGGAGGCCGCATAAATGACCCTCATCACGCTCCCCAATAAGATCAACAGCATGGGCATCACTCCAGCGCCCCAGCCGCAGTCCGTCACAGTCGCAGGCTTCGAATACATGGGTGTCGACCCGGAGCTTATCGAAGATATCGAGCTTCATGTGACCTCGTTCCTGAAGCGGGAACAGCAGTGGCACAAGACTGGGATTGAACACGCCGTCGAACAGGGCAACCTCTTGATTGAGGCCAAGGAACTGCTGAAGCATGGCAACTTCACGAAATGGGTGGAAGACCGCCTTTGCGTCTCGGATCAAACCGCTCGAAACTACATGTACGCGGCAAATACGTACTCCGGCAAAACCCAAATGATTTTGGATTTGCCAATGGGCGTGGCTTACCGGATCGCGGCTCCCTCCACCCCACCTGAGGTAAAGCAGAAAGCCCTAGCGCTTCTCCAGAATGGCAAAAAGATGACCCTCAGCGAAGTCGTCAACGAGATCAAGATCGCCAAGGAAAAAGAAAAGATCGCGAAGGAAAAACAGCAGGCGGCAGAACTGGAAGACAAAGCTCACAAGACCCTATATTTCGGCAAGCCCGCCAAGATAGTTGCTGAAATAGCAGCGATCAAGGAAAAGCATAAGGCAAAGCTTGCAGCCAAGGCAGAAGCTGAGATGAAGACCAATCAGCAGGCAGCAGACAAAGCCGCATCCGATGCATTGGCACTAATTACACTGGCGCTTGGCGACCAGTTGCCGACATTCGCTGCTCTCTACAAACAGGCGTCGGGTCAGTTCGACAAGGCTTTGTCGGACGCAATGAAGGGGGCCGTGTCGTGACGGAGCCCCTCTACACCCCCGCCGAAGTGGCCAAGATACTGAAGATCAGCCCTAAGACCCTGCGGGAACACACCACCGCAGGGCGCATCCGGTTCGTGAAGATCGGGACCGGCATCAAGCGCATGAAACGCCTGTACTGCCAAAAGAGCATCGACACGTTTATCGCCAATCAAAAGACTAGGGAGACGCCAGCATGTCCGTCTACAAAAGCCCCAAAAGTCCCTTCTACCAATACGACTTCCAAATACACGGTCGTCGATTTCATGGCTCTACAGAAGCCCGGAACAAGAAGGACGCAGAGGCAGTAGAGCGCGACCTGAAGGGCAAGGCCAAGGCGGACATAGAACAGGAAAAGCGGACCGGGAACGGCCCGCTGCTCCTTCGTCACGCCGCTGGCAGACACATGGCCGAAGTTGGAAACCACCATGTGAACGCCGCTACCACCTTCACCGACATGCAGCGGTTGATTGAGTACTTGGGTCCCGATAAGCGCCTGGACACGATCACGAATGACGACGTTTCCCGCATGGTCGCATGGCGCCGGACGCACACCGTGAAGGGCCGCAAGGCAGACAAGAACGGAAATCCAGTGAAGTTGATTTCACCCCGGACGGTGAACGCTTCGACGGTGCTACTGAAGGCGCTTTTCAACCGGGCGCACATGTGGGGGCATCAGTTCCAGCATCGGATCGATTGGAAGACCCACATGCTGAAGGAGCCCAAGGAGCGGGTCCGGGAACTCGACACGTTCGAGGCCGACGCGCTGGACGCCGCCGTGCGGGACGACTACGCCCTATGGTTCGAGTTCGCGTGCCTGACTGGCCTACGCCGAAACGAGACGCTTATCCGGTGGAAGAACGTCAACATCTTCGCCAAGCGGATCACCACCATCGGCAAGGGCGGCAAGGAGGTATCCACCCCGATCACCCCTGATGTGCAGGCAATCCTTGACCAGTGCAAAGGCCACCACCCGGAGTTCGTGTTCGCCTTCATTTGCCAGCGCCCCCGTGAGGGGCAGGTAAAGGGGCAGCGCTACCCCATCACCGCAGAGGGAGCCAAGACCCAGTGGCGGCGGCTACGTGCCCGCGCACAGGTCGAGAATTTCCGGTTCCATGACATCCGCCACGACGTGGCTACGAAGCTCCTTAGGGACACGGGGAACCTTAAGCTGGTCCAGAAGGCGTTGAACCATTCGGACATCAAGACCACCGTCCGATACGCCCATGTGCTGGACGAAGAAGTCGGGGACGCCCTGTCCCGTGTCTCACAGTCCCGGAAAATCTCCCGGACTGACAAGAAGGATGTGGCCTAAAATGCTCCCGGCATTACGTTTTTCGCCGCACACCGCCTTAGCTGGGGGTCAAGGGGTCGTCGGTTCGAATCCGGCCACTCCGACCAATCTATCAAGGACTTCGGTCCAATCCAAAAATCCCCCAAGCCGCCTGCGCATTCGCCGCCCAGGCTGAATGCCGTCCCGCAGCGCTGCAAGGCTGCAGGCCGCGCCGTTGGCGAAACACCCGATGCGGAACCTGTTACAGTGGCAGTCGTTGTGCGCGCTAAGGAGATGCCCCTTTGACCAAGATCACCTATCAAATCGTCGAGCATGACGGCGGCTGGGCCTACAAGGCCGGCGACGTCTTTTCCGAAACCTTTCGCAGCCATGAGGCCGCCCTGGCGGCAGCAAACGCGGCAGCGGCCGAACAGCGCGTCGCGGGCAAGACGGACGGCATCTCCTACCAGGACGCGGCCGGCGTGTGGCACGACGAACTGTCCGATGGCGGTGATCGGCCGGAAACGGAAGTCTCCGACAAGGCCTAGCGGCAGACGTCCCGTCAGCGGACCTGGTCGAGCAGCCGCTTGCATTCGAGAAGATCGAAGAGCGCCTCCTGCAGAAGAGCCCGGTTGTCGCGCGAGAGCTTGCCGCTGTCAGGCTGCACGGGACCCTCGTCGTCGGCCTTGCCGATGCCGAAGAAACGGCGGTTGGGCTTTGCCCGCGCCTCACCCACCAGCATCTCGTCTTCAGGGCCACGCGGCCCCTGGGCGGCGGGAGTCAATGGCGCCACGGCAGCCTGCTTGCGCTGCGCGATCGCCTCGATGGCCGCAACGTCGCCATTGCCGAGCGCCACCAGAAACTGGTTGCCATTGTCGCGCAAGAGCTTCTGGACGCCCTTGATGGTGTAGCCCTGGTCGTAGAGCATGTGCTTGATGCCCTTGATCAACTCCACGTCCTGCGGGCGGTAGTAGCGTCGGCCGCCGCCGCGCTTCATGGGCTTGATCTGGGTGAAGCGCGTTTCCCAGAAGCGCAGCACATGCTGCGGCAGATCCAGATCCTCGCCGACTTCGGAGATGGTGCGGAATGCGTCGGGGCTCTTGTCCATGAGCAGTGCCACTTCCCAAAAGCGGGATCGCCGATGCGGACGATCCGTTGCGCGGACTTTGCCAAGCCGGCGCGCGTACGCGGGTGCCGAGCGTGCAGCGAGCAAAAGTCCGATTCGCGAGACATTTCAGCGGTTCGCGCGCAACAATTCAACCCCGGCGCAAGGAACGCACCGGTTAATCGTGACTCCCCGCTCTGCGCGAGGGACCGAAAGCTACTTGGCGGCCTTCTTGCCAATCTGGTGGGCGCGCAGGATGCGGCTCTTCAGCACGTTGGATGCCTTGAAGGTCATCACCCGGCGCGGCAGGATCGGGACTTCCTCGCCAGTCTTGGGATTGCGGCCGATGCGCTCGTTCTTGCCGCGCACATGGAATGTGGCGAAGGAGGACAGCTTGACCGTTTCCCCCCGCACGATGGCTTCGCAGATCTCGTCGAGCACGGTCTCGACCAGTTCGGCGGATTCGGTTCTTGAGAGGCCCACCTTCCGGTAGACGGCTTCAGCGAGATCGGCGCGCGTCAATGTCTTTCCCGCCATGCGACGCCACCATCCTCCCCGTATAAAAGCCAAAGGCGTCAGGACGTTAGAAAATTGCCCTGACGAGGTCAAGAAGCGATGCCTGCGTTGTAAGCAAATGGTAGTGATTCGGTAGACCGTGCAGAAATGCAACAAAATGTCTGACAATTTGCCGCGATTCGCGATTTGTCACCCCTTGTTCCGGTCAAGTCCGGTCAGGATCAGACCGCCCGGGACAGCGCGGCGGGACGCTTACCACCGCACGAGCACGGCACCCCAGGTGAAGCCGCCGCCCATCGCCTCCAGAAGAACGAGCTGGCCCTTGCGGATGCGCCCGTCAGCAACCGCCACGGCCAGCGCCAGCGGCACCGAGGCGGCCGAGGTGTTGCCATGCTTGTCCACCGTCACGACGACCTTCTCGTCGGCGATGCCGAGCTTTTTGGCCGAAGCGTCAATGATGCGCTTGTTGGCCTGGTGCGGCACGAACCAGTCGAGATCGTCGGCCGTGATGCCAGCCTGCGCAAACGTCGCCTCGATGACGTCGGTGATCATGCCGACGGCATGCTTGAAAACCTCGCGGCCCTCCATGCGCAGATGGCCGACCGTTCCCGTCGTCGACGGGCCGCCGTCGACATAGAGCTTGTCCTTGTGGACGCCGTCGGAGCGCAGGCTTGCAGCCAGCACGCCGCGATCGGCGACCGTTCCGACGCCTTCTGCCGCCTCCAGTATCAGCGCACCCGCGCCGTCGCCGAAGAGGACGCAGGTCGAGCGGTCCGTCCAGTCCAGAATGCGCGAAAACGTTTCGGAGCCGATCACCAGGACGCGCTTGGCCAACCCGCCCTTGATATAGAGGTCAGCGGTCGTCACCGCATAGACGAAGCCCGAGCAGACGGCCTGAAGGTCGAAGGCAAAGCCGTGCCGCATGCCGAGACGGTACTGGATCTCCACCGCGGTTGCCGGGAAGGTGTTGTTGGGAGTCGAGGTCGCCAGCACGATGAGGTCGATGTCGTCGGGGGTCAGGCCGGCATGGTCGAGCGCGGCGCGCGCGGCAGCCTCGCCGAGCGACGCCGTGGTCTCGTCGTCGCCGGCGATATAGCGCTGGCGAATGCCTGTGCGCTGGGCAATCCACTCGTCCGATGTCTCGAGAACACCCTCGAAGTCGGTGTTCTTCATGGCGAGGCGCGGAAGTGCGGAGCCGACCCCGCGCACGACTGATCTGATCATGTCTGGTCCTATGGTGTCGTGTCAGAGGCCGTCGTCGCCGGGCGTGACGGGGACTTCGGATGACGTGCATGAAAGAGGTCGAGATCGGCCTCGATGCGATCCAGCAGCTGGTTGCGCGTCATGTCGTAGCCAAGCTCGATTGCCGAGGCAAAGCCTTCTTCGTCCGCGCCGCCATGGCTCTTGACCACGATGCCGTTCAGTCCGAGGAAGACGCCGCCATTGGATTTGCGCACGTCCATCTTCTCCCGCAGCGTGTCGAAGGCGCCCTTAGCGAACATGTAGCCGATCCTGGCCATCAGCGTGCGGCTCATGGCGGCGCGCAGATAGCCGGCGATCTGGCGGGCCGTGCCCTCGGCGGTCTTCAGCGCGATGTTGCCGGCAAAGCCCTCGGTCACAACCACGTCGACCACGCCTTTGCCGATGTCGTCACCCTCCACGAAGCCGTGATAGTGCATCGACATCATGCTCGCCTCGCGCAGCAGCCGCCCGGCCTCCTTGACCTCCTCCTGGCCCTTGATCTCCTCGACGCCAACATTGAGCAGGCCAACGGTCGGCCGATCGAGACCGAACACCGCGCGCGCCATCGCCGCGCCAAGGATGCCGAAGTCGACGAGCTGGTGGGCATCCGCGCCGATCGTGGCGCCAACGTCCAGCACGACGCTTTCGCCGCGGGCCGTCGGCCAGATCGCGGCAATGGCAGGCCGCTCGATGGTGGCCATGGTGCGCAGGCAGAATTTCGACATCGCCATCAGCGCGCCGGTGTTGCCGGCAGAAATACAGGCATCGGCATCGCCGGCCTTCACCGCCTCGATCGCCTTCCACATCGACGACTTCCAGCGCCCGTGGCGCAGCGCCTGGCTCGGCTTGTCGTCCATGCGCACCGCAATGTCGCAGTGAAACAGTTCCGTCACCGCGGCGAGTTGCGGCAGCTTGTCGAGCTCGGGCCGCACGACCTCGGCGCGGCCGAAGACCAGGAAGCGGATGTCGGGACGCCGCTTGGCGACGCGCGCCAGCGCCGGGATCACGACCGCAGGCCCGTGGTCGCCGCCCATGGCATCGATGGAAATTCTGATCACTCGGCGTTCATCTCATCTTTTGGCCGGCAACGAACCTGCCCCCGGAGCTTGGCGAAAATAGCGGTTTTCGGCGCGGGCACAATGAGTTTCGGGAAAGCCGGCGGACAATCAGGATTTGTTCAGCAGCGATTTCAGCTTTTTCTGCAGTTCGCCCTCTTCAGGCTCGGCGACGAGCCCGGGCGCAATCTTGTCCAGCGCCGCGTCCGCCTTGCGCGGATAGGGATCGATGGAAAGCGCGAAAAACTCTTCCGCAAGGGCCCCGACGTCTATGCTGTCGCCGGAGAAGGTTTCCGGGCTGTCGGGGCCATCGACTTCGATCAGGATTTCACCACCTTGGCCGAACCCTTCGCGTCCCAGCTTCGAATCCTCGGGCAGGAACACGCCTGATACCGATTCGGAGATGTGGCTCGGCAATGGGTCGAGGGTGACGATACACTCCTGGACGATGTCCGCCACGACCTTGCCCTCGACCTGCACGCCGTTTCGCTTCCACGGCGAGACGAGCAATTCGGCCCGGTAGCGCTCGACGGATGCAAGCGCATGGACCCTGGCCAGCGCCGCGCGCTGCTTGTCGGTCGCTTCGATGACGACCGGCATGCCGCGCCTGGGCAGGCGCGAGACATGGACGCGAAACGAGACCGGGCTCGTGTCAGTGGGGTTGGTCATCGCTGACTCGCATGGCTGGCGTGATCGGCTGGGCCACCGGAAAGTCGAGCTTGCCGGCGAGGATATCGTCGAGCGCCGCGGCCCCGAGCCACGCATCGGCTTCGACCACATAGCCGGCGAGCGCGTCCGCCTCGGGCCAGTTGCTTACACCTGGACGCACATTGCGCGCCAGTGCTGCCGCAAGCGCAGCGCGATCACCAGACTCAAGGGCAGCTGCGTAGGATGCGGTGCGTCCGTAAAACATCCTGGCGAGCTTCTTCATGCGCTTGGGAACGCCCATGTCGCCGATGCCGAGTTCGCGCAGGGAGTGATCCACATCGAGAAAGAAGTCGTCGATGAGCAGTTGCGAGAGTTCACGTGGCCCGCCAGCGTTGTCGCGCATGCGGTGCTGGAAGAGGAACATGTGCAAGGACAGCATCTCGAAGCGACCAAGAGGCGAATCGGGGACCTGCCAGTGTGAATAAAACACCTCCTGCCGTGCCGCCGCCACGATCGCACCATAGATGTCATCCGCAATCTTGCGATTGGCGGCACGCGCGCGGCCGAATAGGCTTTGGAACATCATGGTCTCCCGGCGAACCGTCAGGCTTCTTGGTTTGGTTGCATCGGCGCCAAAGCTGGTTTACCGGTTTTGCGGCGTCACGCAAGGCGGAGCCGCCAGTGCCGTCATGAGGGAGTTGTAGTTGATCCGGATGAATTTCAAGAGCCGCCTTTCGGTAAGGACGAGCGGCGCCGCCTGCCTGATCGCCGCTGCGGCCGCGCTTTCGGCCTGCAATGCGTCGTCCACCCTGGGAGGGCTGACCCCCGGTGAAACCCTCACCCAGGGCTACGTCATCGATCCGGCGCAGATCGAGCTGGTACCCGTCGGCTCCAGCCGCGAACAGGTGGTGCTGGCACTTGGAAGCCCGTCGACGACGGCCACTTTCGACAATGATGAGGTGTTCTACTACATTTCGCAGACCCGACGCCGTGCGGTCGCCTTCGCCAATCCAAAGCTGATCGACCAGCGCATCCTCGCCGTCTATTTCGGCGAAGACAGCCGCGTCAACAACATCGCGAACTACGGATTGCAGGACGGCAAGGTGTTCGATTTCATCTCGCGCACGACGCCCACCGGCGGCAAGGACCAGACCTTCATCGGCCAGTTGCTTGCCGGTGCCGGCAGCGCCCCGAGCAACCTCATTCCGAAGAGCTGACGTCTCTCGCGACGTCCGCCGGACACCGGCTCTGCCGTACGGAAATGCAAGCAAAAGGCCCGCGGGATTGCTCCCGCGGGCCTTTTGCTTGGTGCGTGCAGCGATCAGCCGTGCGCGAGCACGGCCAGCAGCAGCAACGCCACGATGTTGGTGATCTTGATGGCCGGGTTGACCGCGGGGCCTGCCGTATCCTTGTAGGGATCGCCGACCGTGTCGCCCGTCACCGAGGCCTTGTGCGCGTCGGAGCCCTTGAGGTGCTTGACGCCGTCCTTGTCGACAAAGCCGTCTTCGAAGGACTTCTTGGCATTGTCCCAGGCGCCGCCGCCCGACGTCATGGAGATGGCGACGAACAGGCCGTTGACGATCACGCCGAGAAGCGAGGCGCCGAGTGCAGCGAAGGCGGATGCCTTGGAGCCGGAGATCAGCAACACGCCGAAATAGACGACGAGCGGCGCCAGCACCGGCAGCAGCGAAGGAACGATCATTTCCTTGATCGCCGCCTTGGTCAGTATGTCGACCGCACGGGCATAGTTCGGCTTGGACGTGCCCTTCATGATGCCCGGATCCTCGCGAAACTGCTTGCGCACTTCCTCGACAATGGAACCCGCCGCGCGGCCGACCGCCGTCATGGCGATGCCACCGAACAGGTAGGGAATCAGGCCGCCGAAGATCAGGCCCGCCACGACATAGGGATTGGACAGGTCGAAGGAGACCGTGCCGATATCAGCGAAGTAGGGGTAGATGGTCGGATTGGCGATGAAGTAACGCAGATCGTAGCTATAGGCCGCAAACAGCACCAGCGCGCCGAGGCCTGCCGAACCGATGGCGTAGCCCTTGGTGACGGCCTTGGTGGTGTTGCCGACGGCGTCGAGCGCGTCGGTGGACTGACGCACTTCCTTCGGCAATCCCGCCATTTCGGCAATGCCGCCGGCATTGTCGGTGACCGGGCCGAAGGCATCGAGCGCCACGATCATGCCGGCAAGACCGAGCATGGTGGTGACTGCGATTGCGGTGCCGAACAGACCGGCGAGCTGGTAGGTGGAGATGATGCCGCCGCAGATGACGATGGCCGGCAGCGCCGTGGATTCGAGCGATACCGCAAGACCCTGGATGACGTTGGTGCCGTGACCGGTCACCGACGCCTGGGCAATCGAGATGACGGGGCGCTTGCCGGTCGCGGTGTAGTATTCCGTGATGACCACGATCAGCGCCGTCACCACGAGGCCGAGCAGGCCGCAGATGAACAGGTTCGTGCCGGTGACGGCAATATCGCCGCCCTGGCCGATCGGACCCCAGCCAATGGTGAGCGAGGTCGCGCCGCCAAGACCGATGACCGACAGCAGGCCGGTGACGATGAGGCCCTTGTAGAGGGCGCCCATGATCGAGCCGTTGGTGCCAAGCTTGACGAAGAAGGTACCGATGATCGAGGTGATGATGCAGGCCCCGCAGATCGCCAGGGGATAGAGCAGCACGCTCGACAGGACGTCGGTCCCGGCAAAGAAGATCGCGCCGAGGACCATGGTCGCGACGACGGTAACCGCATAGGTCTCGAACAGGTCGGCCGCCATGCCGGCGCAGTCGCCGACATTGTCGCCGACATTGTCTGCAATCGTGGCCGGGTTGCGCGGATCATCCTCGGGGATGCCCGCTTCGACCTTGCCGACGAGATCGCCGCCGACATCGGCACCCTTGGTGAAGATGCCGCCGCCGAGGCGCGCGAAGATGGAGATCAGGGAAGCGCCGAAGCCCAGCGCCACCAGCGCGTCGATCACTTCGCGCGGCAACTGGTTGTCGACGATGGCGTAGCCCATCGGGCCGATCAGGACCCAGTAGTAGACGGCAACGCCAAGCAGGGCGAGACCCGCCACCAGCATGCCTGTGATGGCGCCGGACTTGAAGGCGATGTCGAGGCCGGCGGCAAGGCTGTTTGAGGAGGCCTGTGCGGTCCGCACATTGGCGCGCACCGAAACGTGCATGCCGATGAAGCCGGCAGCGCCCGAAAGCACGGCGCCGATGAGGAAGCCGATGGCGGCCGTGCCGGACAGGAGCCACCAGGCAAGCACGAACACGACAGCGCCGACGATGGCAATGGTCGTGTACTGGCGAGACAGGTAAGCCTGCGCACCCTCGCGGATGGCAGCCGAGATTTCCTGCATGCGTGCGTTGCCCTGGTCGGCCGCAAGGACCGACTGTGTCGCCCAGACAGCGTAGAGGACAGAAAGCAGACCGCAGGCAATGACTACGTAGAGCATTGTCATGCCGATTTTTCCCTGATTTTGGTCCGGAAAAACCCCTCCCCCGAACCGGTTCGACGATGCCGGTTCCACAAGGCGGAATCCGGCTCTTCGCAGCGGCTTATGCGAAACGGCCTGCCGAACGTCAAGATATTGTTGGGGTTTTGCCCGCCTTTCGGACTAATCGATTTAGGCCGGATCAGCTATCCGACCCGGCGGTGCCGGTTGTCGGGGAATTTCAGCTGTGCCGGTCGACCGGGACCCGGCGCTTCGCGATCGTCAGCACCCCAAGCGCAGCAAGGCAGGCAAGCGAGATGGGGAAGACGATCAAGTTCAGCATGTCCCAGCCCCAGGCGTTGTAGACGGCGCCCGACATCAGCGAAGCAAATGCGACCGAGCCGAACAGGATGAAATCATGCAGTCCCTGGACCTTGCCCTTCTCAGACGTCCGGTAGGTCTCAGAAACCATGGCGGTGGCGCCGATGAAGGCAAAATTCCAGCCGAGGCCAAGCAGGATCAGCGCGGTCCAGAACTGCCAGAGCGCGATGCCGGAGAGCGCCACCACGCCGCAGCCGAGCAGCAGCACGAGGCCAAGCGCCACGATGGTCTCGACGCCGAAGCGGTGGATCAAGCGCCCCGTGAAGAAGCTCGGCGCGAACATGGCCATGACGTGCCAGGAGATCCCGAGCGTCGCGACGTCGGGCGAGAAACCGCAGCCGACCATGGCAAGCGGCGCACCGGTCATGACGAAGCTCATCAGGGCATAGCTGCCGACGGCGCAACCAAGTGCCACGGCGAAGCGGGGCTGTGTGACGATCTCGCCGAGGGAGCGCGCGGGCAGGCTTTCGACCTCCGCCCGCACCGGCCCTGTGCCCCTTACCCGCAGGAACGACAGGATGACTGCGCCGACCGCGGCCAGACCGAGGATCGAGGCGAACGAGCCCGCAAACATGACCGGGGCAAAGAGTTCGCGGGTGAAGATGACGATCTGCGGGCCGAGGATGGCCGTGATGACGCCGCCGGCGAGCACGAAGGAAATGGCGCGCGCCTTGAATTCTGGCGGGGCATTGTCGGCGGCCGCGAAGCGGAACTGCTGGACGAAGGCGCCACCGCAGCCAAGCACCATGAGGCCGATCGCAAAGGTCCAGAATGCGCCCTGGAACAGCGCGAGCGTGGCGATCAGTCCGCCGATGCCGGTGATCAAGGTGCCCGTCAGAAAGCCGTTGCGCTGTCCGAGCGAGCGGATGATGGCCGCGGCCGGCAGCGCGCCGAGCGCAACGCCCAGATTGAAGCCGGTGACCGGCGCCGTGGCGAGCGACTTGTCGCTGCCGAGCATGTAGAAGCCCGCGAGCGCGCCGATCGAGATGGCAATGGGTGCCGCCGAACCGACGATTGCCTGGGAGGACGCCAGGATGAGCGCGGTTCGGCGCGCCTCGCGTTCGGCGACCAACTCGCTCACGTGGCGTCCTTGCCGCGTCCTTCGCCGCGCACGCGGCGCGACACTCGATCGAGCACGGCATTGACCAGTTTAGGCTCGTCCTCGTCGTAGAAGGCCTTGGCGATGTCGATGTATTCGGAAACGATGACGGCCACGGGCACGTCCGGGCGGTGCATAAGCTCGTAGACGCCGGCGCGCAGAATGGCCCGCAAGGTGGAGTCGAGGCGTGACAGCGGCCAGTCCTCGGTCAGCGCCTGGCGGATGATCGGATCGACGGTCTTCTGGTTTTCCACGACGCCCGCCAGGATGGCGCGAAACCACTGGGCATCAGCCTCGCGATAGACAGCGCCATCGACTTCCTTGCCCAGCCGAAACGTCTCGTACTCGGCGGCGATCTCAAGCAGGCCCGCGCCGGCGACATCCATCTGGTAGAGTGCCTGGACAGCCGCAAGCCGCGCTGCGCCGCGCTTGTTGGCCTGGCGCACGGGGGGCCTTGCTTCGCTGTCAGGGCCGCCGGTCACGAGACGGCGGCTCCAAAACGGTCGCGCAGCGCGATCATGGTGAGCGCCGCGCGCGCGGCAAATCCACCCTTGTCACCTTCGGTTCGGCGAGCGCGAAGCCAGGCCTGTTGCTCGTTCTCCGTGGTCAGGATGCCGTTTCCGATCGCCAGCGACTGCGCGATCGACAGATCCATCAGCGCGCGCGACGATTCGTTGGCGACGATGTCGAAATGGTAGGTGTCGCCGCGGATGACGGTGCCGAGCGCGACAAACCCGTCATAGTCGGTGCCGCCCTCGTCCGCGGCGTCCAGCGCAAACGAGATGACTGCGGGAATCTCGAGGGAACCCGGAACGGTGACGATATCGTAGGTGGCGCCAGCCTCGTCGAGCGCGGCCTTGGCGCCCTCCAGCAGTGCGTCGGCCAGGCCGTCGTGATAGCGCGCCTCGATGATGAGAAGGTGCGCCGCTTCTTCGGGGCGGATGAACGCCTTGCCGTGTTCTGAAATGCCAGCCATGTCGGTCTCCGGGTCGGCGCTGACTTAGGCTGAACGGCACGCCATCGCAAGCGGTTCGTTGGGCGATGCAAAGCGGCCATCTCTTCCGAAGCGCCAACACATCCTGCAACCAACAGGCCTATGGTTTCCGCCGCATCACCCAAATGGGGCGGACGCGCCAGCGAACGAAAGTCGGAAGCAGGTGCGGCGCGTCAAAGTCCCTGCTGTCTGGCCTCCGCCAGGCGCGCGGCGTAGCGCGCCATTGTGTCGATCTCGATGTTGACCTCGTCGCCGACCTTTCGCTCGCCCCAGGTGGTGACGTTGAGCGAGTGATGGATGAGGAGAACGTCGAAGCGAGTAGCATCCACGCGGTTGACGGTGAGCGACGTGCCGTCAAGCGCGACCGACCCCTTTGGCGCTATGAATTTTGCCAGGTCGCGCGGGGCCTCCAGCGTGAAGCGAACCGCCTCGCCTTCCTCCTCTCGCGCCACGATCTCGGCCATCCCGTCGACATGGCCGGAGACGATGTGACCGCCGAGTTCGTCACCAATCTTGAGGGCCCGCTCGAGATTGACGCGGGTACCTTCGCTCCACCGCGAAACAGTGGTTAGGCGCAGGGCCTCTTCCCAGGCCTCGACCTCGAACCAGCGCTGGTTGGACCCCGTTTCGGGCAACTGCACGACAGTAAGACAGACACCGGACATCGCGATCGAGGCGCCGATGGCGATGCCGGCGGGATCGTAGGCCGTCTCGACGCGCAGCCTGACGCCCTTGGCCAGCGGGCGCATTGAGGCCACCCTGCCGACATCGGTGACAATTCCGGTAAACATCAGACCGCCCTCGCCCATTCGCTGCAGGTATCGTCGCCGAAGCGAGACCGCCGCACCAGCGCGAAACCGTCCGGAATGTGGGTTTCGTCGAGCGGCGCGGCAATGCCGCCCGTGCCGATAGCCAACGGCGAGCGGAACAGCACGATGCGGTCGACAAGCCCGTCGTCCAGAAACGCCCGCGCCGTGTGCGCGCCACCCTCGACCAAGACCGTCGCCATGCCCTGCGCGCCGAGATCCTCAAGGAGTTCCGGCAGTGCGATGCGGCCGTCGAACGTCTCGGTCGCCAGGAACCTCACGCCGAGCGACTCCAGCGCCGCCTTGCGCGCGGTATCAGCCTCCTGGCAGGCCGCGACCAGCACAGGCACATCGCCAGCACTTCGCGCAAGCTTCGACTGCGGCGACAGGCGCGCCTCCCGGTCGAGGACGATGCGCATGGGAGAACGCGCCTCAAGACCGGGCAGCCGCACGGTGAGTTCAGGATCGTCCGCCAGCGCCGTGCCGATGCCGACGAGGATGGCGTCGCTGCGCGCGCGCATCAGATGCGCCTGGGCGCGCGCGACAGCACCGGTGATGGAGACCTGACCGGCGCCGAGACGCCCGATCATCCCGTCGGCGGAAAGCGCCAGTTTCAGAGTCACTTCCGGGCGCTTCCTAACGGATCGAATCAGGTATCCAGCCATCTGGTCGGCGGCCTCGGATGCAAGAACGCCCTCGCATACAGCGATGCCGGCCGCGCGCAGGATCGCATAGCCCCGGCCCGAGACGCGGCTGTCTGGGTCGGTGGCGGCGCCGACCACGCGCGCTACGCCCGCAGTCACCAGCGCGTCCGCACAGGGCGGCGTGCGGCCGTGATGCGCGCAGGGCTCCAGCGTGACATAGGCGGTCGCGCCGCGTGCTCGCTCGCCGGCCTCGAGAAGCGCCTGCGTCTCGGCGTGCGGACGCCCGCCAATGGCGGTCACGCCGCGCCCGATGATCACCGGGCCATCGCCGTCGTCGCGCACGATCAGCGTGGCGACCGACGGATTCGTCGCGGTCAGTCCGTCATGCCTCGCGGACAGGCGGATTGCGGCCGCCATGAAACGGTGGTCGACCGCCTCGCCCCATTCTGTGCGCGCGGGCGTCATGATCAGGCCGGGTCTTCGTCGGCCTTCAGTTCGCCGAGCACGTCGTGGAAATCCTTGGCCTCGCGGAAATTCCGATAGACCGACGCGAAGCGGACATAGGCGACGTCGTCGAGCGCCTTCAATGCCTCCATGACAAGGCGGCCGACCTCGCCCGAGGCGACCTCCGTCTCGCCGCTGCTTTCAAGCTGGCGCACGATCCCGGTCACCGCTCGGTCGATGCGCTCGGGATCGACATTGCGCTTGCGCAGGGCGATCTCGACCGAGCGGAGCAGCTTGTCGCGGCTGAAGGGCACCTTGCGGCCAGACTTCTTGACCACGACGAGATCGCGGAGCTGGACCCGCTCGAAGGTGGTGAAACGCCCGCCACAGTCGGGACAGATGCGCCGGCGGCGGATCGCGGCGCCATCCTCGGCTGGCCGCGAATCCTTCACCTGTGTGTCTTCGGACTGGCAGTAGGGACAGCGCATTCGGAACTCAGTTCACTGGAGGAGAAATCAGCCGCACATCCGGGAAATAGGTCCGATAGCGTCGCGTGTCACGCGTCAAGATCGGGATTGCGAGAACAGCGGCATGGGCCCCGATGAGGAAACCCGAAGCACACCCGTCGTCGTACCACCGGCAGCGCGATACCTGCCAAAAACCTTCGCCGCCCAAAAGGCCGCACGACGTGGGATATCAAAGAGCTCAAGGCCCGTGATGCCAATAAACTCGTCTACCGCATCCTCACTGGCATAGAGCGCCGACAGTTCCGCATAGCTCATTCGAACCTCGGTAATACCGAGCTTCAGAGAGGTATTACCGAACTCGATTGCTTTCAAGTGAGCGCGCTTCGAAGAACCCCTTCTCAGCCGAGATACGGATACATCGGGAAGCGATCCGTCAGCGCCACGACCTTCTTCTTCACTGCGGCCTCGACGGCTTCGTTGCCTTCGTCGGAATTGGCGACCTTCAGCCCCTCCAGGACCTCGTTGATGAGGTTGCCGATTTCGCGGAACTCTGCCGGGCCGAAACCGCGCGTCGTGCCGGCGGGCGTGCCGAGCCGCACGCCGGAGGTGACGAAGGGCTTTTCGGGGTCGAAGGGGATGCCGTTCTTGTTGCAGGTGATGTTGGCGCGCCCAAGCGCCGCCTCGGTGCGCTTGCCGGTGGCGTTCTTGGGACGCAGATCGACCAGCATCAGATGGTTGTCGGTGCCGCCCGAGACGATGTCGAGGCCGCTGTCCTTCAGGCTCGCGGCCAGCGTCTTGGCATTGGCAACGACATTGTGCGCATAGACCTTGAAGTCGGGGCGCAGCGCCTCGCCGAAGGCAACGGCCTTTGCGGCGATGACATGCATCAGCGGCCCGCCCTGCAGGCCGGGGAACACCGCCGAGTTCATCTTCTTGGCGATTGCCTCGTCATTTGTCAGGATCATGCCGCCACGCGGGCCGCGCAGGGACTTGTGCGTGGTCGTGGTCACCACATGGGCATGCGGAATGGGCGACGGATGCGCGCCGCCGGCCACGAGGCCGGCGATATGCGCCATGTCGACCATCAGATAGGCGCCGACCGCGTCGGCGATCTCGCGGAAGCGCTTGAAATCCCAGGTGCGCGAATAGGCGGTGCCGCCTGCGATGATGAGCTTCGGCTTCGCCTCATGTGCCTTCTTCTCGATGGCGTCCATGTCGAGCAGGTGATCGTCCTCGCGCACGCCGTATGACACGACGTTGAACCACTTTCCCGACATGTTGACCGGCGAGCCGTGGGTCAGGTGCCCGCCCGAATTCAGGTCGAGGCCCATGAAGGTGTCGCCCGGCTGCAGAAGCGCCAGAAACACCGCCTGGTTCATCTGGCTGCCGGAATTCGGCTGCACATTGGCGAAATTGCAGCCAAACAGCTTCTTTGCCCGCTCGATCGCCAGTTCCTCGGCAATGTCGACGAACTGGCAGCCGCCATAGTAGCGCTTGCCCGGATAGCCCTCGGCGTACTTGTTGGTCATGATCGAGCCTTGCGCCTCGAGCACGGCGCGCGACACGATGTTTTCCGATGCGATGAGTTCGATCTCATGGCGCTGCCGGCCCAGTTCCGAGCGGATCGCCCGGAAAATGTCGGGATCCGCAGCCTCCAGCGGCTCGCTGAAGAATGTGTCGGTCGGATTGGCGGCGGCGGCAGCGTGAGCCATGGCGGTGTCACCCTCGTTTTGACAGTCGATGAGCGGGAAGTAGACGTCTGCGGGCCAATTACCATAGCGACATGGTGGCCGCTACACGCTTTGCGCCAATTCGCGACCGCTATCGGACCACGACGCCCAAGCAAAAGGCCGCCCCGGAAGACGGCCTCGCTCGTATTCGATAGCGTGTGGCCGGCGTCAGAGTGCCGACGAAATCTGCAGTTCCTCGACGCCGTCACGTGCATAGATGTCATCGCGCAGCTGCACGACGCCGTCGCCGGTCGACCAGGCGGAAATGTAGGTGAAGTACACCGGCACCGGCTCAGCGAGCGACACGGGTGTGTTTTCGCCGCTCTTGATCGTCGCTTCGAGACGCTGGCGCGTCCAGCCATCGGTATCGCGCAGCAGCCATGTCACGAGATCGCGCACGTTCTGGACGCGCACGCAGCCCGACGAATCGAAGCGCATCAGCTTGTTGAACAGGCCCTGCGAGGGCGTGTCGTGCATGTAGACGTTGTCAGGACTCGGGAAGTTGATCTTGACGGACGCCATCGCATTGATGGCGCCTGGATCCTGGCGGAAGCGGAACCTTGCCGCATCCTCCGTCGACCAGTCGATGGTCGTGGGATCGATCTCGTTGCCATCGGGGCCGAGAATGCGGATGTGGTTTTCGGTGAGGTATTGCGGATTCTTGCGCATCAGCGGGATGATGTCCTTGCGAACAATCGACTCGGGCGCGTTCCAGTAGGGATTGACGATGATTTCGTTGATCTTCGAGTTCAGGATCGGCGTCTGGCGGTCGATCTTGCCGACGATCGCAGTATGGCGGGATACGACACGGTCGTTCTCCACCGCCTCGATCTGGGCGGCAGGCACATTGACCATGACATAACGGCCGCCGAGGAAGCCCGACATCGAGCGCAGGCGCACCAGATTGGTCTCGAGCTGCCCGAGGCGGACCTGCGCGGAAACATTCATCGCCTTGAAGCTGTATGTACCAAGCACCCCGTCCGCCGGCAGACCATGGCGAAGCTGGAAGCGCTTCACCGCGCCATCCACATAGGTGTCGAACGAGGGCGAGATGCCGGCGTTCTGCGACAGGTCACCGGAAATCATGAGACGCTTGCGCAGCACCGCGACGGACGGATCGCTGACGCCCAGCCTCAACTTCTTTTCAGCGGGCACGACCGGCCAGCCGCCCTGCGCGACGATGCCCTGGTACTGGCCAACCGCGCTTTCGATGTAGGACACCGTCTGCGGGCTGAAGATCGGCAGGTTGGACGCGACCTTGTCAGCCTGGTTGGCGCGCGAATCGAACTGATCGTCCCAGTTGCCGCGGCGTTCGGACTTCAGCACGGCGCCGATGGCGTCGATGGCTCCGGTTTCCTGCGCGAAGGCGCGACCGGCGATCAGCGTCGTCGCAACGCTTGCCGCACCCGTCAGGAAGGCGCGGCGGCTGGCTTTGGTGTGGAAAGATGACATGTGACCTGCTTTTTCAACCATCGGACAAGAGCGCCCGGAGTTTACGGCGGCCAATGTTAACAATTGACCAACCATGATGATGTCGCGTGACGTTTGACTGTCGAAGCACTGTTCCGAAGGCAATCGCAGCGGCGACCGATCTTACTGGCTCCGCAGCCTCGGCTTCCCACTCGAATATGGCGGCAAAGTGACCGCGCGACGCACGACACCGTGATGCGACCGGTCGTTGCGCAACTGTCACAGGGAGGCGGGCAGCATGCCCCGGCGACGCACTGTTCGGTTGCTCGCAAGCGAGCATGCCGGCGCGGCGGGTGCTGTCTGGGTCTGGTGCCTTGCGGAGGTGGGAAGACGGCTTCTTGGTTGGCCCTGGCGCTCGCGAGACGGAGCAATGGCCCCTACGAAGGCGACATTAAGGGCGCTTCGGGCCGGAACGGCCGCATGCGCCGGATAGGCCGGATGCCGGCTACTCGAAACCTGGCCGGTGGCGGGCCCTCTCCCACTTCGGGGAGAAGGCCGAGAGGCAACCGTTCGTCGCTTACATGCGGTAGGCGATGGTGTCGTTCCAGAAGCGGTCCAGCCGCTGCAGGGCGCGGTTCATCTGCTTGAACTCATCGGCATTGATTCCGCCGACCTGCTCGATGGAGCCGACATGGCGCTCGTAGAGGCCGCCCACGACTTCCGCGACATCGGCACCCTTCTGCGTCAGGCTGACACGGACCGAACGGCGGTCGACACGCGAACGCTGGTGGTTGATGAAGCCGAGATCGACCAGCTTCTTCAGGTTGTAGGAGACGTTCGAGCCGAGATAGTAGCCGCGCGAACGAAGCTCGCCTGCGGTCAGTTCGGCATTGCCGATGTTGAAAAGCAGCAAGGCCTGGATCGCATTGATGTCGCTGCGACCGTTACGGTCGAATTCGTCCTTGATGACGTCAAGCAGGCGGCGGTGAAGTCGCTCGACCAGCTGAAGTGATTCCATGTATAGAGAACGGATCGCCTCACGACGATCATCGGATACAGTAGCGGTCTTCGCCGCGGGGCGGGGGTTGATCATGTGGATGTGCCTCTCGTTTGTCGCCGGGTGAATATTTGTCTTTCACCTTGATCGCGACACTATCGAATACACATAAAATTCGACTTAAACGCCAAGCTTAAGAAACCGTTACCGGGCATAGGTTGCGAAGAATGGTTACCGTTCCGTAGTGCGAGGGTGAAGCGTTAACCCTGGCTGGTAACGCGCCGCTTCTGAACCAGCATGATGATCCTGAACGCAGCGTAGAGGCAAGCGGCGAACACGTGAATGGCGACCACCAGATAGTGCTGGCCGAACATTGCCGGAAAACCGACATACATGACCGTCTCGGTGACGGCGCAGATGAACCAGATGACCGGACCCCAGGAGGCCAGCATCCATAGGCCGATGGCGGCGAACGGAAAGAATGCCGACAGCGTGACCGAGACCACCTGCCAATAGACCGGCATCAGATCGAAGCGCCACAGCGGCCCGTCGTAGTAGCCGATCAGGCGGACCCAGTAGAGGACGCCGAAGATCAGGCAATAGACGGCGACAAGGCGCTGGAACCACGCGAACAGAGTCTCGACCATCGACAGGCCGAACAGCGGCGTGCGCGCCTCGATGTCGCTCACAGCACCAGTTCCCCGTCGCCTAGCGGCGCGAAATAGGCCTCAATGCTGGCCTCGTCGACTGCATCAAGGGTTGCCGGCTGCCACTGCGGGACCGAGCCCTTGTCGATGATCGCGGCCCTGATGCCCTCGTAGAGATCGTGGCCGAGAAGCATGCGGTTCAGGATCCGGAACTCCATGCGCATGCAGTCGTCGATGGAGAGCGTCAGCCCATATCCGATCTGACGAAAAGTGACGGCAAGGCTGGTCGGCGAACGCTTCAGAATCGTGGCGAGCGTCTCCGCCGCAAAAACATCGGATGCGGCCTCCGCCTCGAGACTGCGCAAGACATCGCCGAGCGTCGGCCTGGAGAAGTGCCTTGTGATGGCCGCCAGCACCGTTTCGTCAGTCTCGCGCCTTGCCATGAGAAACACCTCGCGCAGAGCGAGATCGGGGTCGCCGGTTTCGCACAGGCGCTCGACCAGCCCGACGAGATAGATTGCCTGCATCGTATGCGTCGCCAGTCCGGACCACAGCGCGTCGCCATAACGGATGCGGTTTCCCGTAAGCGCGAGATAGTAGCCGAAACTGCCGCCGAGATCGGCAAGGAGATGGCTCCCTCCGACATCGGGAAAGAAGCCGATTCCCACCTCCGGCATGGCAAAAAGCGCGTTCTCCGTCATAACGCGATGTGAGCCGTGACCCGAGATACCGACGCCGCCACCCATGACGATGCCGTCGATCAGCGAGATGTAGGGTTTTGGGAAGCGGGCGATCTGGGCGTTGAGGCGATATTCCTCGGCGAAAAACTCCACGTTCGGCCGGCCGGCCTTGCCCGATTCGTAGACCTGGAGAATATCGCCACCCGCCGAAAAGGCGCGGCCCTCGCCCATCACGACCACCAGCGCGACGCCGGCATCCGCTTCCCAGGCGACCAGAGCGCGCGACAGAGCCTTCACCATGGTCAGCGTCAGCGCGTTCAGTGCCTTTGGCCGCGTGAGTGTCACCAGCCCTGCGACACCGCGGCGCTCGAAGCGGATTTCGTCGCCTCCTCCAAAATCCATTCTGCCAGAATCCCTCTGCGACCCATGCCCGGGAGAGGAGTGCTAGAGCGAGGCGGATAGGCGCGTCAATGCCGGGGCGTCCAACAGGCGGAATCCTCTGTCCGGGCGAATACGCCAGGTATCGCCCGGCGACGACGCATTTGTGATCACCGCGGCTCGTGCTAAAAGCCGGCCAGCCCGGAGTTTTCGCCCATGAACAAGTTCGCCCTTCCCCGGCAAAATGCCGCCCGCTCGGTCGACGAGATCACGGGATCGCGGCGGCTGCGCCGCATGCGCAAGGCGCCTTGGTCGCGCCGGCTTGTGCAGGAAAACAGGCTCACCGTCGACGATCTGATCTGGCCGATCTTCGTGATCGACGGCACGAACCGACGCGAGGAGATCGCCGCCATGCCCGGCGTCTTTCGCATGAGCCTCGACCTGGCGGTCAAGGAGGCCGAGCGGGCGGCCAAGCTCGGCATCCCGGCGATCGCCACCTTTCCCAATGTCGACATGGCACTGCGCGACCAGACGGGCTCGCATATCCTCGATCCGGAAAATGTCATCAACCGCGCAACCCGGGCGATCAAGGCGGCCGTACCGGAGATCGGCATCATCACCGACGCCGCGCTCGACCCCTTCACCAGCCACGGCCATGACGGCATTCTGCGCGACGGCGTCATCGTCAACGACGAGACGGTCGACCAGGTCGCAGCCGCGGCCGTCATCCAGGCATCCTGCGGCGCCGACATCATCGCGCCATCGGACATGATGGATGGGCGCATCGGCGCGATCCGCGACGCGCTGGACGCCAATGGCTTCACGGATGTCGCGATCATGTCCTATGCGACGAAATTCGCCTCGGCCTTCTATGGTCCCTACCGCGAGGCGGTGGGCACCGCCGGACTGCTGAAAGGCGACAAGAAGACCTACTACATCGACCATGCCAATTCGGATGAGGCGGTGCGCGAAGCCGAACAGGACATCGCCGAGGGCGCCGACATGCTGATGGTGAAACCCGGCATGCCCTATCTCGACATCATCCGGCGGCTGAAGGACGAGTTCCAGATGCCGACCTTCGCCTACCAGGTGTCGGGCGAATACTCGATGATCATGGCAGCCGCCGCCAATGGCTGGATCGACGGCGACAAGGCGATGATGGAATCGCTGCTGGCGTTCAAGCGCGCCGGCTGCGACGGCATCCTGACCTATTTCGCGCCGAAGGTGGCGGAAATGCTACAGGGCTGAGCGACGCGGACCTCACCGCATCCCGACATCGAGCAGGCTTTCGGCCAACGCCGGCGCAGACTCCGTGACCGGGCGAAACTCCATCCCCAGCGCCTTGCGCGTTCGGCTGTTGTCGAAGCGGCGAAACAGTCCGAGTTCCGGCAGAATGGCGCGCGCCTCTGCATCGAAAAGGGCGATGAAGCGCACCGCAAGCGTCGGCAATTCGAAGGTAGGAACCTTCTTGGCGCGGTCTCCGAGCCTTGCCCTTATCGCGCGCATCATGTCGATAAACCATGCCGTTTCGGAGACGCCGAGATAGCGGCCCCCGCTTGGCTCGTTGGTTTCGAGCGCAAGGCGGTGCATCCTTGCGATGTCGCGCACATCGACCACCGGAAAAGACAGTCTCGGGCAGCCGGGATATTTGCCCTTGAGGAACATGGCGATCGTATCGGCCGAGGAACCGTAATCCCGGTCGAGAACCGGCCCGAGCACGAAGCCGGGATTGACGCTCGAAAAGTGCAGCGGCGACGGATTGGCGCTGATCAGATCGCGCGCAGCCCGTTCGGCGAGCGTCTTGGAGCGGAGATAGGCGCCGACATGTGGGGCGTCGAGGACCGTCCAGTCGTCCTCGGTCAGCACTCGGTCTGCCGGCTGGCCGCCATAGATCGCAGCGGTCGACGATGTCTGCACGAAGCGCGGGACACCAGCTGCCATAGCCGCCCGGAGGACCCGGATCGTGCCATCGACGGCAGGCCGTATGAGTTCATCTGGATCCTTCGGCTCCCTGACGGGAAAAGGAGAGGCGAGATGCAGAACGCCATCGACGCCGCGAACGGCGTCCGCCCACCCAGCGTCGGACAGGAGATCGCCTTCAACGAAATCGAGCCCCGACACGTCGACATGGCGCGCCAACGTTGCTCGCACCCCGTCCTGCCTGCCGAGCCTTCGTACTGTGCCGCGCACGCGATAGCCGTGCTGCAGGAGTTCGAGCGCGCAGTGCTTGGCGATGAACCCCGATATGCCCGTCACGAGAATGGTCTTTGCCGTCATCCTTCCCTCCCGTCACCATATTGACACCGTCAAGATAGGAGCGTTTTCGGAATTGGGAAGGGTGTTCCGCATGTTTGCTGTCCGCCAGCGATGTTTGGAGACCAGGCTACCCCCTCCCCATGCGGTTCCAGGCGTCGAGGCCGGCGATCTTGTAGGCTTCGGCGAGCGTCGGGTAGTTGAAGGTGTTGTTGACGAAGAAGTCGACCGTCCCACCGAGGTTGATCACCGCCTGTCCGATATGGATCAGTTCGGTAGCGCCCTCGCCGACGATGTGAGCACCGAGCAGCCGGCGCGTCTCCAGCGAGAAGATCAGCTTCAGGAAACCCGAATCGACACCCATGATATGGCCGCGCGATGTCTCGCGGAAACGGGCGTGCCCGCATTCATAGGTCTCGCCGGTCTTGCGCACCTCCTCTTCCGACAGGCCGACGGTCGAGATTTCCGGCACAGCGTAGATGCCATAGGGAAAGGTCGCAGGGGGCGGCGGCAGCGCTATGCCGAAGGCGTGGCAGGCGGCGACCCGGCCCTGCTCCATCGATGTCGAGGCGAGGCTTGGAAACCCGATGACGTCGCCGGTCGCATATATGTTGGGCACCGCCGTCTGGAACGTCTCGGGATTGACCTCGATGCGGCCGCGCGAATCCGCCTTGATGCCCACCGTGTCGAGACCGAGGCTGCCGACATTGCCGCTGCGCCCGGCCGCGTAGAGCAGGATGTCGGTGCGCACCACGCGGCCATCGGCAAGTACCGTTTCCACGCCATTGGGCAGCGTGTTGACCTCCTTGACTGCCGAGCCGAGCCGAATGGTCATGCCGCGGTCGCGCAGCTGATGCATGAAGTCGTCGACCAGTTCCCGGTCGACGAAGTCGAGGATCGTGTTGCGCGATTCGATCAGGGTGACCGGCACGTCGAGCGCCGAAAAGATCGTCGCATACTCCACGCCGATCACGCCGCCGCCGATGACGGTCAGCGTGCGCGGCAGCGCTTCGAGTTCAAGAATGTCGTCGCTGTCGAAAATGCGCTTCCTGTCGAAGGGGATGCTTTCGGGCCGATGCGGCCGCGTGCCGACCGATACCAGGGCGTTGGCGAAGCTCGCCTCGCTGGTGCCGCCGCCTTCCGTCGTCAGACTCACCGTGTTCTCACCGACGAATTTCGCCGTCGCCTTGGTGCTGCGCACCGCATTGCGCATGAACTGGTGCTGCAGCACCTCAACCTCATGATCGAGCGTCTTGTGCAGGCGCGCGATGAGGTCGGAAATGGCGATGTCCTGCTTGACGCGGTAGCCGCGCCCGTAAAAGCCTCGCTCGCGCCAGCCAGACAGGTTGAGCACCGTCTCGCGCAGGGTCTTGGACGGGATGGTGCCGGTATGCACCGAAACACCGCCAAGCCGCCTGCCCTTGTCGACCACCAGGACCGACTTGCCGAGCTTGGCCGACTGGACTGCCGCGCGGCGCCCCGACGGTCCGCTGCCGATGACGATCATGTCGTTTTGTTCCATCGAAAGCCCCCGCGAAGATGGAATGATACAGCCGTTTGCTGCAGTGCACATTAGCGCCGATCTCCGGATTAACTCAATCGTTTGAAGCATTGGTGAAGTTCGTCGCGTCCTTGGGACGAAACGCGACAATTCTTGAATTTCGGCTGCCAGACACCATCTGAATCGGAACGGAGCACGCCACATCCAGCTGGCGACCCACTGGAACAGGACGACCATGACCACACAAAGCATCGATGGCGACATCATCGGCAGGCGGATCGACGATATCCGCGCCTATGACGGCGTGCGCACCCGGCGCATCGTTGCGTTCATGCTCGACTATCTGATCGTCGCCATCCTGCTCATCCCCTTCGGCATCCTTGTGTTCTTCCTCGGCCTGTTGACCTTCGGCATGGCTTGGGGACTCTTCGGCGTGCTCGGCCCGCTTGTGGCGATGGTCTATATCTGGAACACGCTCGGCGGCCCGAACCAGGCCACGACGGGCATGCGCGTGATGGGCATACGGCTCGACAGGCTCGACGGCAGGCCCATCGACGGGCTGACGGCCGTCGTCCATTCCGTGCTGTTCTGGGCCGGCAACGTCATCCTGACGCCGCTGGTGCTTCTGGTAGCCCTGTTCACCGACAGGAAGCGCACACTTCACGACCTGTTGCTCGGGACGGTGGTCAGCCGCAGCGGCCTGTAGAACCGCGAACGCAGGGCGCGCACGCGCGCTACGTTGCGGCCATTGCGACCGAACAGCATTCTCCTGTTGAATTTTCCGCTGGCGCCGCCAAGGTAGAACGATTCGCGGAAGACGCACCGAGACATGACTCAGCACCCGACCCAGTCGCCGCAGTTCTTTCTGACCGCGCCTTCGCCCTGTCCCTATATCGACGGGCAGTTCGAGCGGAAGGTTTTTACGCATCTGGTCGGAGACAAGGCGTCGGAGATGAACGATCTCCTGACCCAGGGCGGATTCCGCCGGTCGCAGAACATCGCCTACCGGCCGGCCTGCGAATCCTGCCGCGCCTGCGTTTCGGTGCGCATCCTCACCGACGAGTTCGCCATGACACGCAACATGCGCCGCGTCGTCCAGCGCAATGCGGACCTCATCGGCGCAGTGCATGATGCCGAGCCGTCGACCGAGCAGTATTCCCTGTTCCGCACCTATCTCGACGCGCGCCATCGCCGTGGCGGCATGTCGGAGATGACCGTGCTCGACTATGCGATGATGGTCGAGGACACCCATGTCGACACCAAGGTCATCGAATACAGGCGGCGCGGCCCGGATTCCTTCATCACGGGCAAGGGCGAAGGCAAGCTGATCGCAGTGGCGCTGTCTGATGCGATGGCAGACGGTCTGTCGATGGTCTATTCCTATTTCGACCCCGACATGGAAGATCGATCGCTCGGCACCTTCATGATCCTCGATCACATTGCGCGGGCGCGTGCCCAGGGGCTGCCCCATGTGTATCTCGGCTATTGGGTCAACGGTTCGCGCAAGATGAACTATAAGGTCCGCTTCACGCCGCAGGAGCATCTCGGGCCGCGCGGCTGGGAACGCTTCCCGCAACAAGCCTGACGCCGACCAGAGACGCTTTTGCCGGGTCTCGCGACGGAGACCGACAAAGCCTTGGCCGATCGCATCTCGAACTATCGCAAAGGCATCCTGCTGACCGCCATCGGCGGACTGGCGATTTCAGTCGACATCCCGCTCATCCGGCTTTCCCAGGGCGAACCGTGGTCCGTGCTGATGGTGCGCACCGGCACGACGCTTGTCTCGTCGCTGGTCCTGTGGGCGGTCTGGCGCGCGTTCACGAGCAACGTGCCAAGCCTCCTGCCCGGCTTGGCCGGCGTCGCGGTCGCCCTCCTCTATGGTGTCGGGTCGATCACCTTCGTCACGGCAGTCTACAACACGTCGACGGCCAACCTCGTCTTCCTGCTTGCCTTCACCTCCATGTTCGCGGCCCTGCTGTCCTGGATCTTCATGGGCGAAAGGCCGCGCCTCGGAACGCTCCTGACCATGGCGGTGATGATGGTGGGCATCCTGATCATCGTCGGCGACAGTCTGGGCGGCGGCGGGGTTCTGGGCGACATGCTGGCGCTCTGCTCGGCGCTGACCATCGCGGCGGCCATCACCATCTCGCGGGCGAGCGGGAGGGATATGGGCTTCGCGGCGCTGATCGGCGTGGCCGTGCCGTTCGTGGTTGCGCTCATCATGGTCGGCCGCACCGGCTATTCGGTCGAGGCGCCCTGGTGGATCATCTTCAACGGTGCCGTCGTGATGCCGATCTCGTTCTTCTGCCTGGCAACTGGCCCGAAATATCTGACGGGGCCGGAAGTGGCGATGTTCTACCTTCTGGAAACGGTGCTGGCACCGGTCTGGGTCTGGATGATCTTTGCCGAAGCGCCGACTTCCAGCAGCATTCTGGGTGGCGTCATCCTGATCACCGCACTGATCGCGCATTCGCTATGGCAATGGCGGCGCAACAGGACGCCCCTGGTTGCGCCGACGGACGTGAGTCACCCGGCCTGAGCCTTGCGCGGCCCCGCGCCGCCGTGCTCCACCTCAGCTGCTCCGGTCTGGTCGGCAATGATCACCACCGGCGTTGCCTGCACGATCTGATCGCTCAACTCAACCTCGCGCAACCATTCGCGCCAGATCGCCACGAGAAGCGCCATCAGCACCGGCCCGATGAAGATGCCGAGAAAACCCATCGTCTTCACGCCGCCGATGAGGCCAAAGAAGGTCGGCAAAAAGGGCAGCTTGATCGGCCCGCCGACGAGTTTCGGGCGCAGCGTCTTGTCGACGATGAAGAGTTCGACAGAGCCCCAGATGAACAGCGCCGTGCCGGCAAAGAGCGAACCGCTCGCCACCAGATAGATCGAAACCAGCGAGAAGGAGAGCGGTGCGCCGCCGGGGATCAGCGCCATGATGCCAGTGATGACGCCCAGCGTCACCGGAGACGGCACGCCGGCGACCCAGTAGGCGACGCCAAGCACCACCCCCTCGCCGATCGCGATCAGGGTCATGCCGGTCACGGTCGACGAGATCGTGGCCGGAACAACGCGCGAAATGCGCTCCCAGCGTTGCGGCAGGATGCGCTCGCCCAACCGGTCGATCTTGGCCGCGAAGGATTCACCGTCGCGGTAGGCGAAGAACAGCGCGATCAGCATGAACAGGAGCGTCAGGAGCAGGCTGAAGGCGCTGCCGCCAGCCGCCAGGACGGCGCGGTAGATGTTGCCGATATTGGCGCCGCTGAAAATCTGGATCACTTCGCCGATGCCACCTGGATGGCCGAGATATTTCGTCCATTGCAGGTTGAGCCAGTCGCCGACGACCGGCAGCATGGTAATCCAGAGCGGCGTGGAAGTACCCGTGGTGTTGGCGGCGATGGCCCAGCCGACCCAGTCGCGGATTTCGTCGATCGCATAGCTGGTGGCAATCGCGATCGGCGCAACGAGGAAGGCGACGATCAGCATGATGGCGAGCGCTGCGGCGACCGTCCTGTTGCCGCCGACCGCCGCCATCAGCCGGCGATAGATCGGCCAGCTCGCGAAGGCGATGACGAGCGCGGCGAGAACCGGAACGACAAAGCCGTGGAAGAAGTAGATGCCTGCGGCCACGATAAGCAACAACAGCCAGCGCGCCGCCGTCAGCGGCGGGATGAGGCCGCTTCGCGTCGAGGCCGTCGGCCCCATAAGGCGGGGCTCGGTGCTGGGCCTGGGATGGTCGGCGATGTTCAAACGCGCATTCTCCACTATCGGCCGCGGCTAGCGCCGGTCCGCGTCCGAGCGGAGACCGGCGGCAACCGCCGACATCCGATCATACTGCCCAATTCCTTGCGACATGCAAAATTTCTTCGTGATCGCAGGCGGGCCGGCCCGATGCGGACATCTGCCCAGCATCGACTGCAAAAGCGCCGAGATCACGGCGCGTCGATTGGCGAACCGTTCAGTCTTACTCGGCAGCCATCGGCATCGGCGGCGTGGGGCGCGGCAGGACATGCACCGGGGTACCGTGTGCCGTCGGCTCCATGCTGTCGGGCTCGTCGCTGGCGTTGGGTCTCACCAGCCAGCGGAACAGGCGGGCCGTGCCGATCGCCGCATCGTCCATGATGGTGTAGAAGGACGGCACGAAGACCAGCGACAGAAGCGTCGAGACGAGCAGGCCGCCGATCACCGCAATCGCCATCGGCGCGCGGAATTCGCCGCCGTCGCCGATGCCCATGGCGGCAGGAACCATGCCCGCCGACATGGCGATCGTCGTCATCACGATCGGACGCGCACGCTTGCGGCCGGCATCGATGATGGCTTCCCGACGCGTCAGGCCCTGCTTCTGCTCCTCGACGGCAAAGTCGACCAGCATGATGGCATTCTTGGTGACGATGCCCATCAGCATCAGGATGCCGATGACCACGGGCATCGAGATCGCCGATCCGGACAGCCACAGCGCCGAGACGACACCGGCCATGGCAAGCGGCAGCGAGCCCAGGATGGTGAAGGAGTGGAACACCGATCCGAACAGCAGGATCAGAACCACCAGCACCAGCATCAGTCCCGTCGACATGGCGGTGGCAAAGCCGGCAAAGACCTCGCCCATGACTTCGGCATCGCCGGTTTCTTGGATGCGGGTTCCCGCCGCCATGTTCTCGACTTCCGGCAGCGCCCAGACGATGCCCAGCCCGTCGCTGAGTTCGACGCCAGGTGCCATGTCGGCGCCGATCACGACGCGGCGCTCGCGGTTGAAGCGTGCGATCGACGAAGGCCCCTGCCCGTAGCGGATGTTGGCCACCGAGGCGAGCGGCACGGATGCGCCCGTTGCGGTGGGTACCGCCAGCGAACTCACGATGGACAGATCGTCCTTCGAAGCCTCGTTGAGCTGGACGCGGATCGGAATCTGGCGGTCGCCGATGGTGAATTTCGCCAGGCTCGCGTCGATATCGCCGATCGTGGCAACGCGCAGCGTTTCCGACAGGGTAGCCGTCGAAATGCCGAGTTCGGCCAGACGATCGAAATCCGGTTCGATGATGACTTCCGGCCTGTCGAGCGCCGCGTTCGACGTTACGGCTCGGAACTTGCCGGTCGCCGTCATGGCGCTCTGGATCTCGCGGGCCTGTTCGTCGAGCACCGCACCGTCGGTGCCCATCACGCCGAACGCCATCTGCCGCTCACCGCGATCGTTGACGAAATAGATGCGCAGGTCCGGAATGGCCGAGAGCCTGGACAGCAGGATCTCCTCGATTTCATGCTGCGGCACGTCGCGCTCGGACTTGTGCTGCAGGTCGGCAACGACGGTCGCGCGCCGCGTCTCCATGACGCCCTGCGGACTCGCGCCGCCGACCACGTAGACATTCTCGACCTGCGGCACCGCGCGCATGATGCGGGTGACCTCGTCGGTGGTGTCGCGCGTATCGTCGAGCAGGCTGCCCGGCGGCAGTTCGAGCGAAAAGACGATGCGGCTGGCGTCCTCGCGGGGAATGAAGCCCGACGGCAGGAAGCGGATGGCGTAGATCGAGACGGCAAACAGCGCCACGCCGAAGATGAGCGTCAGCCAGCGAAAGCGCAGCGTGCCGCGCAGGATCGCGAGGTAGCCCCGCATAATCGAGCCGGGCTTCGGTTCGACATGCCCCGACCCGCGCATGAAATACGCCGCCATCATCGGCGTGATGAGGCGCGCCACCAGCAGCGAGAAGAAGACGGCGACCGCCACAGTCAGTCCGAACTGCTTGAAATACTGGCCGGCGATGCCACCCATGAAGGAGACTGGCGCGAAGACGGCGATGATGGTCGCCGAGATCGCGATGACGGCCAGGCCGATCTCGTCGGCCGCCTCCAGTGCGGCGCGATAGGGCGACTTGCCCATCTTGACGTGCCGGACGATGTTTTCGATTTCGACGATCGCGTCGTCGACCAGGATACCGACCACCAGGGTAATGCCGAGCAGGCTGACCAGGTTGAGCGAAAAGCCCATCATGTCGAGTGCCCAGAATGTCGGAATGATCGACAGTGGCAGTGCGGTCGCCGCGACGATCGTGGCGCGGATGTCGCGCAGGAAGAGCAGCACCACGATGACGGAGAGGGCAGCGCCCTCCAGCAGCATCTCCATTGCGGATTCGTAGTTGCCCTCGGTGTAGCTCACCGAGTTGTCGACCTTGGCAATGCCGATGCCCGGACTGGCCTCCTCGATCTGGGCCACCGCCGTCTCGACGCGTTCGTTGACCTCGACATCGCTCTCGCCCTTGCCACGGAAGACGCCGAAGGAGACGACTGTCTGGTTGTTGACGCGGGCAAAGGACTTCGGCTCGCTCCACGAATCCGTCACCGTCGCAATGTCGGAAAGACGGACCTTGCGGCCCCCGGACAGCGGGATTTCGAGAGCCGACAGATCGTCGATCGTGCGGGCGCCGCCGAGCGTGCGAATGGTCTGGTCGCGGCTGCCGAAATCGCCGGAGCCGCCGGTCATGTCGACATTGGCGGCGCGCAGTGCGCGGTTGACGTCGGACGCCATGACGCCGAGCGCGTTGAGGCGGTCCGGCTCGAGTTCGACCTTGATCTCTCGCGCAACGCCGCCGTAGCGGTCGACGCGCGCGACACCCTTGAGGCCCTGAAGCCGCCGGATGACCGTGTCATCGACGAACCAGGACAGTTCCTCGATGGTCATGGCGGGCGCCGAGACCGCATAGGTCACGATCGCCTGGCCTTCGACGTCGACGCGGCTGACGATCGGCTGGTCCGAGGTTGCCGGCAGATCGGCGCGGATGCGCTCGATCGCGTCCTTCACGTCGTTGACGGCGGTCTGTGTATCGACTTCGAGCCGGAACTCGACCATCGTTTGCGAATTGCCCTCGGTGATGGTCGAGGTGACGTTCTTGACGCCAGAAATATTCGCGACCGCGTCCTCGACGCGCTTGGTGACCTGCGTCTCCAGCTCGCTCGGAGCGACGCCCGGGTCGTTGACGCTGACGCTGACGATGGGCACGTCGATGTTGGGAAAGCGGGTGACCGGGAGCTTGGAAAAGCTCATCAGCCCCAGCACCATCAAGACGATGAAGAGGAGGATCGGCGGTATCGGGTTGCGGATCGACCAGGCGGAAAAGTTCCAGTTCATGGCTTGATCGCCCCCGTCGCCTCGCCCCGGACCGGGGTCACCATGTCGCCATCGCTGACGAATGTTCCGGCACGCGCAACAACTTCCTGACCCGCGGTCAGGCCTTCAATCACTTCCACATCACCGCCGGCGCGCACGCCGAGCCTGACCGGGACGGTCTTGACCTTGCCGCCCTCGACCAGTTGCAGGAAGGCGTCCCTGCCGCGGAAGACGACGGTTGACGACGGGACAGCGATTCCCTCGCGGCGAACCAGTTCGACCTCGCCGCGGGCAAAACTGCCCGAGCGCGCCATGCTGTTCTTCTCCAGCGAAATGCGGATCGGTCCGAGCCGCGATTTCTGATCGATTTCGGGCGAGATGCGCCGCAGCGTGCCGGCAATCGCCTCTTGGGCGCCCGCCAGCGTGACCGCCACAGGCATGCCAAGAGCAAGCCTGGGCAGCGAGGTCTCGGCCACATTGGCCTCCAGCTCGAATTCGCCGCCGATCGCGATGCGAAACAACGGGCCGCTCGACGCGGAGACGATGCCGCCCATGGTGGCAGCACGGGCAAGCACCAGCCCATCGGAAGGCGCACGCACTTCGGTCCTGCCGATCTGGACGCGGACATTCTCGATCTGCGCGTCGATCACGGCGAGCTGCGCATCCGTCGCCGCCATGGCCTTTTCGGCCGAGGTCAGCTTGGCGCGGGCACTGTCGACCGCGTTGCGGGCATTGTCGAGCTCGGCCGTCGTAGCGAAACCCTTCTGCTGCAGGGCCTCGGCCCGCGCAAAGGCCTCCTCCGCCTGCTTGACGCCGACCCGCGTGTCGCCGATCTGTGCCTCCATCTGCGCGACGCTCGCCTCTCCCTGCAGGCGTGTCGCCTGCATCTGGTTCAGCTGTGTGTCGAGCATTGCGCGATCCAGCACGGCGAGCACATCGCCCTTCTTCACCATGTCGCCCTGGTCGGCGCTGAGGCCGATCACGATCATGCCGTTGAGGTCGGTACCGGCGGCAGCTTCCTCGCGCGGCACGATCGTGCCTGTAACCGACACCGTCTCGACAAGCTCGCGCCGTTCGGCCGCAACCACCCGTATTGCCGGCGCGGACTGCACAGGCGCCGCCGCAGGCGGGCTCTCGGCGAGTGCCCCGGTGGCGATGGCGGTTGGCGCGGCTCCCGCCATCAGGATGGCGATGGTGAGTGCGAGAAGCGGTTTGCGTGCCATTGGGTGGACCAGCCGTGTTCGGGTTGATGCTAGATTTCGGATGCGGGAGTCCGGCCGGTAGGCCGCAGAAGTCCTTCGACGGTGCCGCGGACCATGCGCTCCAGCATGTCGGGCGGAATGCCGAGACGTGGCAGATCGTTGAGCGCAAGCCCCTCGCCGATCGCCATGAACATGGCGAGCACCGCCTGCAGGTCGGCCTGCGGATCGATCTCGCCGCGCTCGATGGCACTGCCGATATAGGTGCCGAGGCGACCCGAAACCGCAGTCATGCTCTCCTGGCAGGTGAGCTTGATCGCATCGTTGCGCATCGATTCCGCGCGGATTTCAGCGAAAAGCGGAGCGATGTTGCCTTCATGGACATGGCGGATATGCGCCATCGCCGCCTCCACGACGCCGTCGACCACCGACGGGTTGTCGAACATGGCGGAAAAGATCTCCGTGTCCTCGCGCCGGTCGGCCTCGGTGATCGCCTCGATGATCGCTTCCTTGGACGGGAAGTAGCGATAGAGCGCGCCAGGGCTCATGCCGCATTCCGAACAGATCTGCTGCATCGACGCGCCCTGGAAACCATGGCGCACGAAACAGTTCTTTGCCGCGTCGAGAATGCGCTGGGTCTGGATGTCGCGCCGCTCGGCCCGTGACAGTGCCTGGGCATCAGGCAGATCTGGCACCGCCTGCGCGGAGTCGTTCTCGCTGAAGTCTTCCATGGCGCCATCCAAGAGCGAACGTTCATTCGCAATCTATGCGAACGATCATTCGCAGTCAATATGGTGCAGTGCAAAAATGAAGTCCCACATCGGGTTGCGCCTGCGCACTGTTGCGTTCAACGGCTATACGCAGCAGCTGCTAGCCCGATCACTTCGATCTCACAAATAGATTGACGTTGTGTCACCGTGGCAATGACGCCGGGCACCCGGGTCAGCGGCTCAGCCGAATTTTCCCGAGCGCGGGAAGCCTTTCGGCACCATGCGGCCTGCGGTGGCGCGATCGCCAGTCCACTCGGCAAGCTCGGCGGCTGTCTTGGCAAAGGTGCGGTCGGCGGAATCTTGCCACGTCAGGCCCGAACCGATCGCAAACAGCTTCACGTCCATGACGCCGCCATCCTTGTAGCGCTGCAGCCGAACGCCCTTGCCGCGCGCCATCTCCGGCACTTGCGCGAGCGGGAAGACCAGCAGCTTGCGGTTCTCGCCGACGATCGCGACATGGTCCCCCGAAACGGTCACGCAGCGCACCGCCTCGTCCGGCGTCTTGATGTTCATGACCTGCTTGCCCTTGCGGGTGTTGGCGGCGACTTCCGCTTCGGGCACCGTGAAGCCATAGCCCTCGCGCGAGACGAGCAGGAGCTTGCGCTTCGGATCGTGGACGAAGGCGGTGACGATGTCCTGGTCGTTTTCCATGTCGACGATGATGCGGATCGGCTCGCCATGGCCGCGCCCGCCCGGCAGACGGTCGGCGCCGATCGTGTAGAATTTCCCGCCTGTCGTGAAGACCACGATCTTGTCGGTGGTTTGTGCCGGGAATGCGAGCTTGAGGCTGTCGCCTTCCTTGAAGGTGAGGAGCGACAGGTCGGTCAGATGCCCCTTCAGCGCGCGCAGCCAGCCCTTGGCCGAGACGACGACGGTCACCGGCTCCTTCTCGATCATCGCATTCTGGATGTCGGCGACGTCGTGGTCCGGCGCGTCGGCGAAGGTGGTGCGGCGCTTGCCCAGTTCAGGATTCTGCTCCGGGCCGAAATCCCTCCGCGCCTTCTGGATCTGCCACGAAACCGTCTGCCACTGCTTCGCCTCGGAGGCGAGCAGGCCCTCGATCTGGCTCTTTTCGGCCGAGAGACCGTCGAATTCCTTGCGGATCTCGAACTCCTCGAGCTTGCGCAGCGCGCGCAGGCGCATGTTGAGGATCGCCTCGGCCTGGTTGTCGGTCAGGTCCCAGCGCGCCATCATGACCTGCTTGGGCTCATCCTCCTCGCGGATGATGCGGATCACCTCGTCGATGTTGAGATAGGCGATGAGATAGCCGCCAAGGATTTCGAGCCGCTTCTCGATTTCCGCCAGCCGGTGGCGCGAGCGGCGGATCAGCACTTCCTTGCGATGGTCGAGCCACTCCTGCAGCACGCGGTTGAGCGGCAGGACGTTTGGCACCTTGCCGCGCGACAGCACGTTCATGTTGAGCGGGAAGCGGTTTTCCAGGTCTGTCAGCTTGTAGAGCGATTCCATCAAGAGGCTCGGATCGACCGAACGGCTCTTGGGCACCAGCACGAGGCGTATGTCCTCGGCGCTCTCGTCGCGCACATCGTCCAGCAGCGGCAGCTTGCGGGCAATCAGCAACTCGGCGATCTTTTCGATCAGCTTGGCCTTCTGCACCTGATAGGGAATTTCCGTGACGACGATGGTCCAGGTGCCCCTGCCCTGGTCCTCGACGACATAGCGGGCCCGCAGGCGAAAACCGCCGCGGCCGGTCTCATAGGCCTCCAGCATCGAGGCGCGATCGTCGACGATGATGCCGCCGGTCGGGAAGTCGGGACCCTGGATGAAGTTCATCAGGTCGGAGACGCTGGCGTCGCGGTGCGCGATCAGATGCAGCGCCGCGTCGCAAAGCTCGGCGGCGTTGTGCGGCGGGATCGAGGTCGCCATGCCGACCGCGATGCCCGACGAGCCATTGGCCAGTAGGTTCGGGAAGGCGCCCGGGAGGACGACGGGTTCCTCGTCCTCCTCGTTGTAGGTTGGCCGAAAATCGACCGCGTCCTCTGTGAGGCCTTCCAGGAGGGCTGTCGCGACCTCCGTCATGCGCGCTTCAGTGTAGCGCATGGCCGCAGCATTATCGCCGTCGATATTGCCGAAATTGCCCTGGCCGTCGACCAGCGGATAGCGCACGGCAAAGCTCTGCGCGAGGCGCACCAGCGCGTCGTAGATCGACTGGTCGCCATGCGGATGGAACTTGCCCATCACCTCGCCAACGATGCGGGCGCATTTGGCAAAGCCCTGGTCGGGATTGAGGCGCAGCAGCCGCATGGCGTGCATGATGCGCCGATGGACGGGCTTCAACCCGTCGCGCACATCGGGCAGCGCCCGGTGCATGATGGTCGACAGCGCATAGGCCAGATAGCGCTCTTCAAGCGCTTTCTTCAGATCGACCGGTTCGATCGCATCGCCGCCCGTGTCGGACGGTCCCAGCCCTTTTCCCATTGCGTCCGGTTAGACGAGGCGCTGATTCGCGGCAAGGGGTGAGGCTGCGCCGCCGTTCACCATGCTTCACCATACGGAAATCGGCAATCTTGCCTTTTCGCGAATATTTTGAGCAATGTATGGTGCATGCCTTTTTCCAGTCTTGTTCTTCGACAAGTGGTAGAGGCACCACGGTTTCATACCAGTCTCAGGGAACAGACAATGACCATCCACCGTCATGTATTCAAAACGCTCGCGCTGACGACATGCCTTGCGGGCATTCCGCTTTCTTTCGCCAACGCCCAGGATGCGACTGCGGTCGCCGAACGGTTCAAGGCGGTGATGGCGTCGCAGAATGTCGATGTCAGCTGGACCAGCGTGACAGGCGGCGGATCCTCCATGGCGCTCGAAGGTGTCAAGGTCGGCCCGGTCGGCGCAGAAAAGCCGGCCGAGATCGGCAAGCTTACCTTCGAAGGGATTTCCGAAGAGGACGGCACCTTTGCGGTCGAAACGGTTCGCACCGACCCCTTCAGCAAGACCGAGGACGGCATAACCGTCGACATCAGCGCCGTCTCGATGACAGGCGTCACGCTTGCTGCGGACACCTCCGCCGATGCGGCCAGCATGGTGTTCTACGATGGGCTGGACGTGCCCAGCATCGTCGTCAAGCAGGGCGACAAGACGGCCTTCTCGATGGACAACCTCTCCTTCGCCATTTCACCGCCGGAAGGTGGCAACGCCGCGGAATATTCTGGCGCGGCGGACAAGTTTACCGCCGACTTGTCCCTTATCGAGGACCCGCAGTCCAAGGTCGTCATCGACGCCCTCGGCTACCAGACGATCAGCGGCGATTTCGACATGAACGGGACGTGGAACCCGGCGGACGGCAAGCTAACCGTTGGTCAGTACGATATCTCGGTCGAGAATGCCGGCACGTTCGGCATGACGCTCGACATCGGCGGCTACACCACCGACTTCATCAACTCCATGAAGGAGATGCAGAAGCAGATGGCGGCAGCGCCGGAAGGCGGCGACAATTCTGCGCAGGGCCTTGCCATGCTTGGCCTCATGCAGCAGCTGACCTTCGCCTCCGCAAGCCTGCGCTGGGACGACGACTCGCTCACCGGCAAGGTGCTGGACTATGTCGCCAAGCAGCAGAACTTGAAGGTTGACGACATCAAGAACCAGGCCAAGGCGATCACGCCCTTCCTGGCGGCGCAGCTGAACAACCCGGAACTCTCGTCGCAGATCACGGCGGCCGTGACTGCCTTCCTCGACGAGCCAAAGAGCATCGAGATCGCGGCCGTTCCGCCGTCGCCTGTGCCCTTCGCGCAGATTGCGGCGGCCGGCATGTCGGCGCCGATGGAACTGCCCAAGACGCTTGGCGTGACTGTCCAGGCCAACGAAGACCAGTAGCTCCGGTCCGCAAGGCTGGACCACCGAGGCCCGGCGGCGACGCCGGGCCTTTTTCTTGTGCGCCGCGATCGCGTCACGGTCGCGGCCAAATGCGGACATGATCAGGCGCCAGGATTGAGATCGAAGAAGTCGGGGCGCCTGCCATGATCAAGACCGCGCTTGTTGCCATGACAGTCATGGGCTGCGACTGCGACGCCAAGCTTTGTGAATACATTGGCGAGACCCCGGCGCAGTGGTCGAGCGTGGCCGAATGCCAGGCCGCCATGAAGACGCAGATCGAACGGCGGCGCGACCTCGACTATCCATTGATCTCGGGCGTGTGCCAGGCGGTGGAGACGCCGACCTCGGAGCTTGCGCTGCAGGTGCCGCCGCCCGTGTCGTCCGACACCACCGTGCCGATCACGCCCGTTCCTGGCAGATCAGGACCGGCTGCGCGCGTGTCCATGCTTTACAGCGCCGCTTTGGACGGCGGGCGCATCGTATTCCGCAAGTCGGAGGACGGATATCTGCTGGTACGCTCCGGCGTCGGTCAGGTCGCCGAAGGCGCCGTCTCCCTCGTCAGATGGACGGCGACGAGCCTGATGCCCGGTCGTTGAGCTGCAGCTCCTGCCAGGCGCCAAGCGTCGTCTCGACGATGATCGCGGCGCCGCGCAGCAGATCCGCCTCACCCAGTGCCCTGCCCTGTCCCACCATCGGCACATGCACGAAGCCTGAGAAGGCTGGGCGAAAGCCGTGACAGGCATGGCCGAGCGAGAGTGTCATGGCGGCATTGCACAGATATCCGCCCGCATCGTCCGACCATTCCACCGGCAGCCCGGCAGCCGACAGCGCGTCGTGGATTTCTGCGAGCGGCAGGGTTGGCTGGAGTGCTTCTGCCCCAGCGCATATCGGCCCGTTGGCTGGGGCATAGCCGGCATTGTCGCGTGCCGCATTGGTGAAGCGGTTTCTGGCGCTGCGCTCCAGCCGGAAGCCGCGGCATTCGCGGGCCAGGCCGAAATGGATCGCGATGTCTGGCGAAAAGCTGGCGCCGATCGCCGACAGGCGCGGCCCGATCTCTCGATAGTCCACCGGCAGTATCTCGGCGCAAAATGGTCCGAGGCCGGCGCGTGGCGGTGGCGTCTCGCTGAGAGCCGCCACCAGCCAGGCGGTCGGATTGACCGGGGCGCCGGGAAACGGCTCGAACCCCGTCACGAGGACTCGGGGTCCGTCGCCGCGGCCGTCCGCGTCCATGCTGTCAGCCCGGCTTCTTGTCGACCGCCACCCGCAGCGCCAGTTCACGCAGCTGCTGCGGCGTGGCAGCAGACGGCGCGTTCATCAGGAGGTCATAGGCCTGCTGGTTCATCGGGAACATGGTGACCTCGCGCAGGTTCTTTGCACCGACAAGAAGCATGACCACCCGGTCGATGCCGGCCGCCATGCCGCCATGCGGCGGCGCGCCATACTGGAAGGCGCGGTAGAGGCCGCCGAACCGCTCCTCGACAGTCGCGCGGTCGAGCCCGACCATCTCGAAGGCCTTGACCATGGTTTCGGGCAGATGGTTGCGGATGCCGCCACTTGCGATCTCGAATCCGTTGCAGACCATATCGTATTGAAATGCCTTGATGGACAGAGGGTCCTGGCCGTTCAGCGCCTCGATGCCGCCCTGCGGCATGGAGAAGGGATTGTGCGCAAAATCGATCTTCTTCTCGTCCTCGTTCCATTCGAAGAACGGAAAGTCGACGATCCAGCACAGCGCAAACTGCTCGCGGTCGACGAGGTTCAGTTCCTCGCCGGCGCGGGTGCGGGCGGCGCCTGCGAAGGACACGAACTTCTTCGGATCACCGGCCGCAAAGAACACGGCGTCTCCGTCTTCGAGGCCGAGCTGCGTGCGGATCGCTTCCGTGCGCTCTTCGCCAATGTTTTTTGCGACGGGGCCGGCGCCCTCGATCTTGTCGCCTTCCTTGCGCCAGAAGATGTAGCCGAGCCCAGGCTGGCCCTCGCCCTGCGCCCAGGAGTTCATGCGGTCGCAGAATGCACGGCTTCCGCCTGTCCGGGCCGGAATTGCCCAGACCTCTGCCTTCGGGTCGCTGGCCAGAATGCCGGCAAACACCTTGAAGCCCGAACCGCGGAAATGCTCGGACACATCCTGCATCTCGATCGGGTTGCGCAGATCGGGCTTGTCGGAACCGTATTTGCGCATCGCCACGTCATAGGGGATGCGCGGGAAGGACTGGGTGACGGGCTTGCCGTTGGCGAACGCTTCGAAAACGCCGCGCAGCACCGGCTCCATCGTCGACAGGATGTCATCCTGCTCGACAAAACTCATCTCTAGGTCGAGCTGGTAGAATTCGCCGGGCAGGCGGTCCGCGCGGGGATCCTCGTCGCGGAAGCAGGGCGCGATCTGGAAATAGCGGTCGAAGCCCGACACCATGATCAATTGCTTGTACTGCTGCGGCGCCTGCGGCAGCGCGTAGAACGTGCCGGGGTGGATGCGGCTCGGTACCAGAAAGTCGCGCGCGCCTTCGGGCGAGGAGGCCGTCAGGATCGGCGTCGAAAACTCCGTGAAACCAACGCTCTCCATGCGCTTGCGCATGTCGGAAATGATCTTCGTGCGCTGCACGATGTTTTTGTGCAGCGTATCGCGGCGCAAATCGAGGAAGCGGTATTTCAGGCGGATGTCTTCCGGATAGTCGGGCTCGCCAAAAACCGGCAGCGGCAATTCCCTGGCCGCCGAAAGCACCTCGATCTCGCGCGCAAAGATCTCGACCTCGCCGGTCGGGATATTCGGGTTGACCGTGTCGGCCATGCGCGCCTTGACCTCGCCGTCGACGCGGATCACCCACTCGCCACGCACCGTCTCGGCGATCTTGAAGGCCGGCGAATCGGGATCGGCGACGATTTGGGTCAGGCCGTAGTGATCGCGCAGGTCGATGAAGAGCAGTCCGCCGTGGTCGCGCACGCGATGAACCCATCCGGACAGCCGCACGGTCTGGCCGACTTCGGATTTCCGCAACTGTGCGCAGTTGTGGCTGCGGTAGCGATGCATGGTCATGACATTTCCGCTGTGGGATGTGTTTCGCCCGGACTGGCGCGACGATGCCGCCCTGCCCGAAATTGCGCGGAAAAGCGCATGCAGGGCGGGGTTTGTCAAGGTTAGGGACGCCGGGCCTTGCGGCTGGACCACTGGCGCCGTGCATTGGCCGATGGCTTCTTGGGCGGCGAGGCCATACAAAGTCTATGTTTCCCGCCGCTGCGAGTTGTCTTGTCCTCCATCAGACCGCTGATTCCCCTTCTCATTGCCGCTGGCATCCTGCTCGGCGGCAACGGATTGCAGGGTACGCTGATTGCACTGCGCGGGGCGCAGGAAGGCTTTTCGCCGTCCGTCATCGGCTTCATGGGCACGTCCTATTTCGGCGGCTTCCTGCTCGGCTGCCTGGCGATTGCCCGCGTCATGAAGTCCGTCGGCCATGTCCGGTCGTTCGCGGCGCTCGCGGCCATCGCGTCTGCTGGGACGCTGATGCTGGTGCTGGTGATCGACCCTGTGATGTGGTCGGCGGTGCGCTTTGCCACCGGCTTTTGCTTTGCCGGCCTGTTCACGATCATCGAAAGCTGGCTCAATTCCGGCGTCAGCAATCACGACCGCGCGCGCGTTCTTGCACTCTACCGCATCGTTGACATCGGCTCGGTGACGGGCGCGCAGTTCCTCATTCCGGTGTTCGGTGCCGACGGCTTCACCATCTTCGCCATTATGTCGATCATGATTACGCTGTCGCTGGTCCCGGTGTCGCTCGGCGACCGAACCAATCCCAAGGCTCCGGAGGACGTGAAGCTCGACCTCCTGCGGGTTTTCCGCATCTCGCCGCTCGGCTGCATCGGCTGCATTGCCGTCGGCGTGACCAACAGTTCGTTCCGCACGTTGTCTCCCGTCTATGCCGAGCAGATCGGCCTGTCGGTCACCGACGTGGTGACCTTCGTCAGCGTCGGCATCATCGGCGGCGCGATGGTGCAGTACCCGCTGGGCTACCTCTCCGATCTCTGGGACCGCCGCAAGATCCTGCTGCTGGCGACCTGCGGCGCACTGGTCTCGGCCCTCACCCTGGTCTATTTCGGCGGCGGCAGCACGTTGATCATCCTGGCAATCGTGTTCGTCTTCGGCTCGTTTGCCATGCCGCTCTTCTCCCTGTCGGCAGCCCACGCCAACGACCGCGCCGGCCAGGACGAGTTCGTGATGGTCAATGCCGCACTGATGCTCTTCTACTCGTTCGGTGCGATCGGCGGACCGCTGGCCGCGTCGCTGACCATGCAGCATTTCGGGCCCAGCGCCCTTTTCGTCTTCATCGCCTGCGTCTACGTCATCTTCATCATCATCATCCTCTACCGGATGAGCGCCCGTTCCGGAGTACCGTCCGACCAGCGCGGCCGTTTCATCGCGCTGCTTAGAACATCGACGATCTTCGCGCGGCTCGCACGCAAGAGTGGCGGCACCCACAAATAGCGTTGAATGAAAGAGGGGCGCCGCGAGGACGCCCCTTTTCCGCAGGTTCTAAACTGGTCGCCCGCTCTCAGGGCAGGTAGCAGATGCCGCCGGCCGGCTGGCCTTCCGGGCCCTGGCGGCCATCCGGGATCCAGGTCCCGTTGCCCGCAGCGCACAGCGCGATGATCTGGTTGCACGCCGAGATGCTGTTGCAGGGGACCGGGGTCACCTTCTGGCGAGTCGGCGTCGCCTTGAGATTGGATGCCTGGGTAGCCGGAATCTGGACCTGGGCATTAGCGCCGCTTGCCAGAATGGCGACTGCTGCCAAAGCGGCGCCTGTCCGTAGTGCTCTGTGAACATAGGTCATGATGGTTCTCCTTGGGGTTTCGTCATGTTGACGATGGACGGAACATCGGCGCTCACCGTTTCGTGCGGATTTCGAGCGACTGTCGAAACTGTTTCAATTGTTTCTCGCATGAGATTTACCCGCATACGCCTCGTCCCGTCACAGTACGCCTTACACCGCACCCCGATTCCGGACGAGCAACCGCCTTGACGAAACCGCCGTCGGCTGAAATGGAAGCTCAGCACAGAGATGACCGAAGTAATTTCATGCATGTCATAAAGACCCAGGCCGAACTCGTGGCCGTAATCGCCGCGTTCGAACAGTCGGACTTCGTGACCGTCGACACCGAGTTCATTCGCGAGACCACGTTCTGGCCGGAACTTTGCCTCATCCAGATGGCGGCGCCCGGCACGACGGCGCTGATCGACCCCTTGGGAGCGGACATCGACCTCGCGCCGTTCTTTGCGCTGATGGCCAATGAGCGGATCATCAAGGTGTTCCACGCTGCGCGGCAGGACATCGAAATCGTCTTCCACCTCGGCAACCTCATCCCGCATCCCGTGTTCGACACGCAGGTCGCCGCCATGGTGTGCGGCTTCGGCGACAGCGTTTCCTACGACCAGCTCGTGCAGAAGATCACCGGCGCCCAGCTCGACAAGTCGTCGCGCTTCACCGACTGGCGCCATCGGCCGCTGTCGGAAAAGCAGCTCGTGTACGCGCTGGCCGACGTTACCCATCTCATCGACGTCTACCGCCATCTCGCTGCCAAGCTCGACCGCGAGGATCGGGCGCACTGGCTGAACGAGGAGATGGAGGTCCTGACGTCTCGCGAGACCTATGACCCGCATCCCGACGACGCCTGGAAGCGGCTGAAGATGCGCCTGCGCAAGCCGCAGGAACTCGCCGTGGTGCAGGCCGTCGCGGCCTGGCGCGAGCGCGAGGCGCGCGACCGCAACGTGCCGCGCGGCCGGGTGCTGAAGGACGATGCGATCTACGAGATCGCGCAGCAGCAGCCGCAGGACGCCACCGCGCTTTCGCGCCTGCGTACTATCCCGAAAGGCTGGGAGCGATCGACGACCGCCACCGCGCTGCTGGGGATCGTGAACACGGCACTTGCCCTGCCGCGCGACCAGATGCCGCGACTGCCGAAGATGTCGCAGGCGCCGGAAGGCTCCAACGCGGCGGCCGAACTTCTCAAGGTCCTTTTGCGCCAGGTGGCTGAAAAGGAAGGCGTCGCGGCCAAGGTTCTTGCGTCCGGCGACGACATCGACCGCATTGCCGCCGATGGCGACGAGGCCGACGTGCCCGCCATGCATGGCTGGCGGCGCGAAGTGTTCGGCGACCTGGCGATCCGGCTGGTGCGCGGCGAGATCGCGCTGAAGTTCGACCGCCGCAAGGTTGCGGTCTTCGACATCGCGGGCTGAGGCAGTTCGGGCGTCAGACGGCGTCCAGCAGATGCAGCGCGAAGTAGATCCACAGGATCCCGAGCACAAGGACGCCAGCGGCAAATGCGCCCGACCTGTGCCGGACATCGTTGGCGCCGAGATGCAGCCAGGCATGCAGGCAGCGCAAGCCGACAAACAGCCAGGCGAGAACGACGGAAATGTAGGACACCCCGCTGGTCACGAAGAGCGCCAGGCACACGATGTGCAGCAGTATCGGGACCTCGAACTGGTTCATCAGATTGGCGGAAGCCGTAGCACTTGACGCGGGCTCCGCACCGTCCCGCGTGCGGAAGGCGGAAATCTTCGCCTCGCCCGACCGCAAGGCCCTGCCCCGGCGCATGCCGAGCACGCCGTAGACGATTCCAACGAGCGCGACGTGGGCGATCATCGGCCAGAAGATGGCGGTGGGGCTCATGGCTTGATCCTTGATGGAGGCGATGCAGAAGGAAACACGGGGCGCGTCATCGACGCCACGCCCCGCCGGCATCAGCTGAACTCACCCGCCAGGCAGGCGTTCCACCGGGTGGTGTCCTGAGCGTCAGGCGCCGGTCACATCCCGCCGGGATAGTTCGGGCTCTCGCGCGTGATGGTCACGTCGTGGGTGTGGCTCTCGCGCAGGCCGGCGTTGGAGATGCGCACGAAGGTGGCGCGCGCGCGAAAATCGTCGAGCGTCCTGCCGCCGACATAGCCCATTGCCGCCTTCAGCCCGCCGGCGAGCTGGTGCAGCACGCCCGATACCGGGCCCTTGTAGGGCACCTGGCCCTCGATGCCTTCCGGCACCAGCTTCAGCGTGTCGCGAACCTCGGCCTGGAAGTAGCGGTCGGCCGAGCCCCGCGCCATGGCGCCCACCGAGCCCATGCCGCGATAGGCCTTGAAGGAGCGGCCCTGGTAGAGATAGACCTCGCCCGGGCTCTCGTCCGTGCCCGCCAGAAGCGAACCGATCATCGCGGCACCCGCGCCTGCGGCCAGCGCCTTGGCCAGATCGCCCGAATATTTGATGCCGCCGTCGGCGATGACCGAAACGCCGGACTTCTGGGCCGTCTCGACTGCCGACATGATGGCTGACAGTTGCGGCACGCCAACGCCCGCCACGATGCGCGTGGTGCAGATCGAGCCCGGGCCGATGCCGACCTTGACCGCATCCGCGCCCGCGTCGATCAGCGCCTGGGCGCCAGCCGCGGTTGCCACATTGCCGGCCATGATGCGCACCGAGTTCGACAGCTTCTTGGCGCGTGTCACCGCGTCGAGGACGCGCTGCGAGTGGCCATGCGCCGTGTCGATGACGAGGAGATCGACGCCCGCGTCGATGAGGCGCTCGGCGCGCTCGAAACCGTCATCGCCGACGCTGGTGGCGGCGGCTGCCCGCAGGCGCCCCTGCGCGTCCTTGGTCGCATGCGGGTTCAACTGCGACTTCTCGATGTCCTTGACCGTGATCAGGCCGACGCAATTGCCGTCGGCGTCGACCACGACCAGCTTCTCGATGCGGCGCGTGTGCAAGAGCCGCTTGGCTTCCGTCTGGTCGACGTTCTCCTTGACCGTGACGAGGTTTTCCCGCGTCATCAGTTCGTAGACCTTCTGGCTCGGGTCGGTCGCGAAGCGCACGTCGCGGTTGGTCAGGATGCCCACCAGGCGCCCGACGACCTGGCCGCCCTTGCCGCCGTTCTGCACCACTGGAATGCCGGAAATCGAGTAGGCGCGCATTAGCGCCTGCGCGTCGGCGAGCGTGGCTTCCGGCCCGATCGTGACCGGGTTGACCACCATGCCGGACTCGAACTTCTTGACCTGGCGGACCTGCTCGGCCTGTTCGGCAGGCGTGAAATTGCGGTGGATGACGCCAAGGCCGCCGGCCTGCGCCATGGCAATCGCGAGTTTCGCCTCGGTCACCGTGTCCATGGCCGCCGACATGATCGGCATGTTGAGTTCGATGTCGCCGGCGATGCACGTCCGGATGTCGGTTTCGCCGGGCATGACTTCCGAATGGCCCGGCTGCAGGAGCACGTCGTCGAAGGTCAGGGCCAGAGCGCCGGTTGCAGTTTCAATGATTTGCGCCATGACCATTCCCCAATACATGAAGCGGGCGCTGGAGCCCTTGATTGGGCGGCGCCGACTCGTGATCGTCCCTTGCAGGATTGGCACGGGCTGGTAACACGTCGAAGACGCCAAGGGAAGCACCGCTTGGCCAGGCGATTTTCGCGCTCAGGCAGCAGGCAAGCGGGAAGCGACTGCGTTAAGTCGCGGTGACCAGCCGAAGAACACGGCGATCGCACGGATCGCCGAAACCGTCACGTTGCGACGGCAGCGCTTTGGGCAGCGGCCTCGTCGGCCTTCTTTGCCAACATTGCCTGTGCGGCGGCATGGGACGGCGATTCGCCGTCGCGAACATGGACTGTCGGATAGGGAATGCGGATACCGTTGTCCTCGAAAGCCTTCTTGATGGCCACATAGGCCTTGCGGCGGATGATGAACTGCTGGCCCGGCTTGGTCATCATCTTCATGCGCAGTTCGATGCCGAAATCGCCGAAATTCTCGACGCCCTGCATCTTCAGCGGCTCGATGATGTGCGGCGCGTATTCGGGATTGTCGAGGAACTGCTGGCCGATCTTCTTGATGATCTTGCGCGCCTTCTCGATATCGGTGTCGTAGTCGACATTGATCGAGAACTTGTCGATCACCCAGTCGCGGCTCATGTTCTGTACGGCGCCCAATTCGCCGAAGGGCACGGTGAACAGGTAGCCGCGATGGTGGCGCAGCTTGACGGAGCGCAGGCTGAAGCTCTCGATCGTGCCCTTGTAGCTGCCGCTCTGGATGTATTCGCCGACACGGAATGCGTCGTCGAGCAGGTAGAAGATGCCGGATATGACGTCCTTGACGAGCGTCTGGGCGCCAAAGCCGATGGCAACGCCGACGACACCCGCACCGGCAATGAGCGGTCCGATCTCGATGCCGAGCGACGACAGGACCATCAGCACGGCCATGGTGAAAATGGCCGCAAACAGCATGTTCTGGAAGATCGGCAGAAGCGTCTTCAGCCGCGCCTGCTGCGCAACCATGCCGTGTCCGGTCACAGCCGGACCCTCCAGCGTGCCCAGCCGCTTGGCGATCACCGCCTTGACGATCGACCAGCCGAAGTCGGCGGCGAGAACGATTACCACGGCGTTGAGCAGACCGCGCAGGATGCGGTTGGTGACGGCGTCGCCGGCCGTCATGCTGGTGATCTCCAGCCCCCATGCCTTGATGAGCACATAGGCTGCGGCCAGTATCAGCAGGAGACGGATGGCACGGTCGACGACGGCGACGAGGACGGGGGCGATGGCCGGCGCATTGGCGTCCGGTTCAGGGTCTCGCAGCAGGAAGGTCACGCCGCGATGCGCCATCATGATGGTTGCCGGCAGCGCGGCCAGCGCGACCACCAGCCAGTAGAGCTTCCAGGTACCGCCGATCTGCATCAGCCAGACGAAGGTGAAATAGACCGACAGCAGCCATGTCCAGCCGGTGCGCCCGATGGCTGGCGGCTTCTGGGTCTCGGTCACCGGCAGGCGCGGTCGACGCCACACCATCATGAGGATCAGCACGAGCTGGATGAAGCTTGCCGGGATCGAGAGCGCATAGCGGCTCACCGTGTCGAACCCGAAAGTTCCCATCAGAGAGAAGGTGACAACGACGAAGACAAACCAGAACACATTGATGCCGATCCAGCGGTACCAGTGCTCGGCCCGTTCGTCGGTCATCGGAAAGACGCGGATATGGACGGCCTGCGCCAGTCCGAGGCTCGGCGGCATCAGGAAGGCGCGGACCGCCATCATCGTTGCGCGCGTGATGATGGCAACGGAAAGATAGCCCAGCACGATCTCGCGCAGCAATGGCGGCCAGGTGAAGGCGAGAAAGACACCGGCAGTGCCGAGCACGAAGACGCCGATCAGCATGGCGGCGTAGACCAGCCGCGCCCCGAGGTTCCTGACCCTGCCCTGTGGCGTGTTGTAAGGCAGCGCCTTCATCCAGTTGCGGTAAGGCGTCGCGAGCCGGCGCGCGACCCAGTCGAGCCCGAAGCCCACGGCGACGAAGCCAAGGATCAGCGCCACGATGCCGACGAGCCCCTCCTCCTCGAATTCAAGTTCGAGAATCGTCCAGGCGCGGGCAAACTGGCCGGGAAGCTTCGGCACCGCGTCGGCCATTTCGCGCAGATGACCTTTGACCCTGTCGAGAATGGCCGACAGGCTGAGTGGGGCGACTGCAGAAGGCGACGTTGCGGCGGCGGGAGCGTCTGGCGCCGTCTGGCGCGCCGCAAGCCATGCTTTGACGTCGGGATCGGACAGGAGCTGCAGCAGCGTATCGACTTTGCCGGGCTCGACCGCCTGCGCACCGACAGAGGCAGTACCGAGCGTCAGGAGTAAGGCTGCCACCGCGACGCGCGCGGCTGCGCTGACGACACGGCGTGTCGCAATGCTCCATGCAGCCCAGCTCATGGCATTCCCTCAACCGCGTCGGTGTGAAACCGATCCGCCCCCTCAGACGTCCCTGCCCGCCTGCAGCTTTCCAGTATGGTACCCGTCGCCACGGCAGACCTGACGCAAGGATCGTAGAAGGGCGAGCCGGGGCGTGTCAAACCGTTGACATGTCACGGAAACGTGCTGGGCAGCAGCGCCGAAGCAGAGTCTTGGGGCGCCGGCACGGGCTGCCGAGGTGCGGCGAGCCCAGCAGCGACGGTCCGACCGTTGAGCAAAGCATCCTTGAAACGGCCGCGGGCTAGCTTGCCTTCAGGCAATCCGAACCGACACCGGCGGATCGGGCCGACAGTGCAGTTGACGCTCCAGAAGGATTTTTTTGCGCAAAGCACTGAAGAAGACGGGTTGTCGTCGCAACATCGGCCGCGCGAGCGAAATGGTACCCCTGCCCCAACGTGCAGCCGAGTTCCAAGAGGCGCTCCTGCTGGGCGGCACTTTCGATGCCTTCAGCCACGATCTTGATGTCGAGCCGGGCGGCAAGATCGATCAGCGACCCGACGATGATCTCGCTCGGACGATCGGTCAGAAGCCGATCGATGAACACCTTATCGATCTTGATGACGTCGACCGGAAAGCTCAGCAGATGCGTCAGCGAGGCAAATCCCGTCCCGAAATCGTCGAGCGCGACAAGCATGCCCTTCGAGCGCAGCCGCTCGATCGACTTCGCGATCGTATTGCCAAGGCCGCCCATATGGACGGTCTCGGTCACCTCGAGGATCACGTGCTTCAGCGGAACGCTCTCGACGTCGAAGGCAGCCGCCAGCCTGTTTTCGAGTTCGTCACGGCTGAAGTCGGCTGCCGAAAAATTGACGCCGACATGCTGGAACGGGATGCCCAGGTCGATCCAACTGCGCACATCGTGCGCCACCTGCGCCAGCATCCGGTCCGTCAGACTGTAGGCCACTTTCGGATCGGACAGCGCAGCCTGGAATGCTCCAGCCGATATGATTCGCCCGTCGGGCGTCCGCATACGGGCCAGCGCCTCGAGCCCTACGATCTCCGCAGTCCTCAGATTGACGATTGGCTGGTAGAAGGCGAGGATTCGCCCGTCGATAAGCGCCTGGTCGACATCCCGGATGGTCTGCATGCGATCGGTAATCGACGTACGCAACCCCTGCTCGAACGAGCAGTAGCCGCCACGGCTGATCTCCTTGGCGTGATAGAGCGCGAAATCGGCATTCTGGCGCAGGACCCCTGCTTCGATCCCGTCGATGCCGCTGACGACACCGCCGATCGTGACCTGGGGAACGATCATGTTGCCATCGCATTCGAAGGGCGCGGCCATCGCGGCCAGCACGGTTCCAGCCGTCTCGCGCAGCGCAGCGTGGTCGCGACAACCGTCGACCAGCAAGGCGAACTCGTCTCCGCCAAGACGGAAGGCCGTGGCCGTCTGCCCGAGCTTGCGAAAGCGCGTGGCAACCTCCTGGATGGCTGAATCGCCGACCAGATGGCCCATCGTGTCGTTTATTGTCTTCAAATAGTCGATGTCGGCCACGAGCAGACCGAACGCTGCGCCCTCATCCAGCCGCGAATGGAAGAGGTCGTTGAACCTGCGGCGGTTCGGCAGTCCGGTCAGATGATCAAAATGAGCGAGTTGGTCGTTGTGCTTCTGGATCTCGTCCTGCTCGAGCGCGATGGTGCAGAGATGGACACAGGCCTCGACGATCAGCCGCTCCAGATCGCTTGGACCGCGCTTTGTCCGATAGTAGAAGGCAAAGGTCGCGGTCACCTGCCCGTCCCGCGCCTTGATGGGGCTCGACCAGCAGGCCAGCAGGCCAAGGGGCACCGCGAGTGCTGATGCGTAGGGTGCCCACAAGGGATCGGTGGCGATATCCGTCACCTCGACGGGCTCACCTCTGTAGGCTGCGGTGCCGCATGAGCCGACGCACGGCCCTATGGCGAGACCGTCGATCGCCGTGGAAAACGCCACGGGCAGACTGGGGGCCGCGAGCGCGCGAAGGCATCTGGTCCTGTCCACGGAGAGAATGGAGCAGATGGCCGTCGGCGCCAGCGCCTCAGCGCGCAAGCAGATCAATTCGGCCACGGCACTCAGTGACGTCCCCGTGGCGATCGCCTCGAGGACTTTGTTCTGGAGACCTTGGATGCGGGTCTTTGCGTTAGTGTCCACTGCCGTCTCCGCAGGAAAAGCCCGCAAGACTAGGCTCACACTGAAGTTATAAAAGAGTGTTGAAGCCCGCGACATTTCGTGCGTTTTCGGCGGAGCCAAGCTGAAGTGCGGGTAGAGTTGTCATTTATTGTGCATGCGATGCGCTTCACGGCATTGTGAGCCGCTGGTCGACAATTCTGACTGCTGGCCCAATGCCAACCAGGGCTCGATAAGCCAGATACGCTTCGGATTGTTGCCGCGGACCGGGTCGTGGCCCATGGTCGCACCAGAGAACCAGCCGGACCGAACGCTTGAACCGAACCATTCCGCTCATCCTCGCGGTCGCCTTGTTCATGGAGAACATGGATTCGACCGTCATTGCGACCTCGCTTCCGGCGATCGCCGCCGACATCGACACGAGCCCGATCGCGCTGAAGCTCGCGCTGACCGCCTATCTCGTGTCGCTCGCGGTCTTCATTCCGGTGAGCGGCTGGATGGCCGACCGCTTCGGCGCCAAGAACGTATTTCGCATCGCCATCGGCGTCTTCGTGCTTGGCTCGGTCGCCTGCGCGATGTCCGGATCATTGCTTGCCTTCGTTTTGTCCCGCTCCCTGCAAGGCATGGGCGGGGCGATGATGACGCCGGTCGGCCGCCTCGTGCTGGTCCGCGCCACGCCCAAGAGCGAACTGGTCGCCGCAATGTCCTGGCTGACCATCCCGGCCCTCGTCGGCCCTCTGGTCGGCCCACCGGTCGGCGGCTTCATCACCACCTACCTGTCCTGGCACTGGATCTTCCTGATCAACGTACCGATCGGCCTCGTCGGCATCTGGCTCGCGACCCGCTTCCTGCCTGACACGAGGGAAGGAAATGCGCGGGCTCTCGATATCGTCGGTTTCGTGCTCAGCGGCATCGCAGCCTCGGGCGTCGTGTTCGGCCTTTCCGTCGTCAGCCTGCCTGCCCTGCCGCCCACGGTCGGCATCGGGATGGTCGCGGTGGGCCTGGTCGCGGGCCTGCTGTACTGGCTGCACGCGCGTCGCGCGGCCAATCCGCTTCTGGCGCTCGGCCTGTTCCGCAATGCGTCGTTTCGTGCCTCGGTGCTGGGCGGCGGACTGTTCCGCATCGGCATCGGCGCCGTGCCGTTCCTGCTGCCGCTGATGTTCCAGATCGGCTTCGGCATGACGCCGTTCCAGTCCGGCATGGTTACTTTCGTCTCGGCGATCGGCGCGATCGGCATGAAGTTCGTCACGGCGTGGATCTTCCGCAAGGCTGGCTTCCGCCGCGTGCTGATGTTCGGCTCGCTGCTCGCCGGCGCCACGATCGCGGTGAACGGCCTGTTCACGCCGCAGACGCCGTATTGGCTGATGCTGGCCATGCTGCTGGCTGGCGGCTTCATCCGCTCGATGTTCTTCACCGGCGTCAATGCGCTGGCCTTTGCCGACATCGCCGACGCCGACGCCAGCAAGGCCACGCCGATCACCGCGGTCTGTCAGCAGATCTGCATTGCGTTGGGCGTGGCACTGGCGGGCGGGATACTGGAAGTCTCCAGCGCGATGCATGGCGGCACGCTTTCGCTTGGAGATTTCCACGCGGCCTTCTTCATCGTGGCAGCGGTATCGGCGCTGGCCTCAATTTCCTTCATGCGGCTTTCGCCGGACGCCGGCAACGCGGTGTCCGGTCATGCGGACACGAGAAGGGCGTCGGCCAGGAAGCAAGTCGAGATCGCCCCGCCGCAGCCGTGAGTCAGGCCTCGGGCAGATCTTCCGAATGGTCCTCGTCTGTAGGCGCTACCCTGCCCTTGAAGTCCTTGGCCAAGAGGTAGAGTTCCGCCGATTCGTCGCGCGAGGCCGGCGGCTTGACGTGGTGGACCGTACGGAAGGCCTTTTTCAGCCGGGTGAGCAGTTCGGCCTCCGTGCCGCCCTGGAACGTCTTGGCCAGAAAGTGACCGCCCGGCCGCAGCACGGCGATGGCGAAGTCGGCGGCCACTTCGCACAGATGCATGGTGCGGATGTGATCGGTCCGGCGGTGGCCGGTGGTCGGCGCCGCCATGTCCGACAAGACGATATCCGGGTCGCCTCCGAGCATTTCGGCAAGCCGCGCGGGCGCCGCGTCGTCCAGGAAATCCATCTGCAGGAAGGCCGAGCCCGGAACGGGATCCATCTCGAGATAATCGATGCCGACGATATGCGGATCGGCATCCGTCGATCCGGTGCGCGCGGCCGCCACCTGCAGCCAGCCGCCAGGCGCCGCGCCCAGGTCGATGACGCGCTGGCCAGGCTTCAGGAGATGATGGCGGTCGTCGATCTCGATCAGCTTGTAGGCCGCGCGCGAGCGATAACCCTCGGCCTTCGACCGCTGCACATAGGGGTCGTTCATATGGCGCTCGAGCCAGCGGCGCGACGATTCCTTCATGCCGCGCTTTTTCTTCATCTTGACGCGGATCACGCGGGAAGCGCCAGCGCCAGGCCTTACAGGCTTCTTGGTCAAGGCCGCGCCCCATTGTTCTGGCGGCGCCACACGCCCGCCTCGGCCATCAGTTCGCTCAGTATGCCTTCGCGCAATCCGCGGTCGGCCACGCGCAGACGGGGCGAAGGCCATACCTGGCGGATTGCCTCCAGGATGGCGCAGCCTGCCAGGACGAGGTCGGCGCGGTCGGCGCCGATGCAAGGGTTGGCCACGCGCTGGTCGAAATCCCAGCCCAGCAGCCTCTCGATCATCAGGTCGACGCTGTCGTTGTCCATCCACAGACCATCGACGCGCCGCCTGTCGTAGCGGTCAAGGCCGAGATGCACGCCGGCGAGCGTGGTCACGGTGCCAGAAGTGCCCAGAAGATGGAAACGCGTTCCCTTAACGAGGTGATCGATCCGGTCGCGGCCGTCGAAGGCCTCGATCATGCCTGCGACATCGGCCACCATGGCGGCGAAGGTTTCACGCGATACGTCGCGCCCCCCAAAGCGCTCGGCGAGCGAGACGACGCCGACGGGCAGCGAGGTCCAGGAAACTATGTGATTGGCCAGGCGCGGCGAGCGGCTCGACGAGACGTCGATCAGCGCGATTTCCGACGATCCGCCGCCGATATCGAACAACACGACGCCATCCGTGTCGCGCTCGACGAGCGACCCGCAGCCCGAGACGGCAAGCCGTGCCTCGGTGCGTCGGTCGATGATCTCCAGCCGAATACCGGCTTCCTCCTCGACGCGCGCCAGAAACTCCACCCCGTTTGCGGCCGCGCGGCACGCCTCGGTGGCAATCAACCGCGCCCGCAGGATAGAGCGGCTGCGCAATTTGTCGCCGCAGATCTTCAACGCCTCGACGGCCCGGTCCATCGCCGCCTGGCTGAGCGTTCCGCTGGCGGTCAGCCCTTCGCCGAGCCTGACGATGCGCGAAAAGGCGTCAACGACGCGAAACTGCCCTGGCCGGCCGGGGACCGCGACGAGGAGGCGGCAGTTGTTGGTGCCGAGGTCGAGGGCGGCAAACAGCGGCAGGCTGGCCTGGGCTACCGGTCGGGTACTCTCCGCGACGACCGACGAGGCGCTTGAACTCGCTGTCGGCTGGGCCCGCGCCTGGACTGCGGCGTGCGGCGCGACTGCGGCCGGGCTGCCCGACCGCGCATCGTCGACCGTCTGCTGGCCTTGACGCGCCTCGGGCGCGTAGACCTTGCGCCCGCGCTTTCGCTTGCGCCGCTTCTTGCCCTTTTTCGCGGGCTGCGCAACGTCTGCCACGATGTCCGCAGCGCCGCGGCGTCCGTCAGCGGACCTGTTGGTCCATCCCGACGGGGCGCCATTCGGTCCGCCAGCGGAGGCCCCTGGCGATTTCGACGCCCCGCGATCCCGCGCATCGGCGCCGGTCTCAAGGTCTTCCACCTGCGTATTCCTTATCAGTGCCGCGCGAACCGCTACCGGACGCTGCGCACACCGCGTATTTGCCGTTGTGCCGACACTAGCAGTGCGTCAGACTTTCACCAAGAGGATTGCGCCATGCGCGGGCGTTGGCGTGTAGCACGGCGGCATTGCTGCAGGTTGTGGCGAAGCGCGCAGTCCCTATGATGCTCCAGGAGGGGTCCAGAGACTAAATGACCGCATTTTGACTAAAGTGAAGACCTATGTCTGGCCCGCGGTCGGCCTGGCGGCCGTTGCCTTTTCCATCTGGCTACTGGTCAAGGAACTGCGCGGCATTTCGCTGAGCGATGTCGGTGACCAGTTGAGCGCGATCGCGCCCAGTCACTGGCTTCTCGCGGCGCTGAGTTCGGTCGTCGCCTACGCCGCACTTGCCGGCTACGACCACATCGCGCTCCTGCATCTGGGCAAAAAGATCCCCTTTTCCTTCATCACGGCAAGTTCCTTCACAACCTATGCGCTGTCGCACAACATTGGAGGTTCGGTGCTGTCGGGCGCGGTCATTCGCTACCGTGCCTACGCATCGAAGGGGCTGACTGGTCACGAAGTCGGCGTACTTGTCGCGCTTTGCTCGTTCACCTTCGCGCTCGGCGCGGCGCTGCTCGCGGCCCTGCTGCTCGTCGTCGAACCGCGCGTTCTCGACCGCTTCGTCGACCTGCTGCCGGTTGCCGCCTCGCATCTGACTGGAATCGCCATCCTCTGCCTCATCGGGCTCTACATATTCGGCAGCTGGCTTGGTCTGAGGCCGCTCAAGATCGGCGCATTTCAGATCCACTATCCAAGACTGCCGATCGTCGCACGCCAACTCGTCATCGCACCGATCGAACTTATCGGGGCCGCCGGGATCATCTATTTCGCCCTCCCGGAGGTTGGCAATCCGGGCTTCATGATCGTGCTCGGTGTCTTCCTGGTGTCTTTCTCGGCTGCCCTGATCTCCCATGCCCCGGGCGGGCTCGGCGTCCTGGAGGTCGTGTTCCTCGCCGGTCTTTCCGAGATGGATCCGGCCGCCGTGATTGCCGCGCTGTTGGTCTTCCGGCTCTTCTATCTGATCATTCCGCTCGCTCTGTCGCTGGTCATGGTGCTGTGGTTCGAACGCGCGCAGTTCGGACGCGACCATCGCGCCGACCCGTGAATCGTGGATCGTCGGCGCAACGCGATCGCCGGTCTATGTCATAGTTAAATGACGCGTGCCTAGGCTTGCGGTAGTGCTGCATGGAAAGGGAGGAGCACCTGTCATGGTTCTGCAAAATTGCGCTTCCGCCGGTATCTGGAGTCCTACTGATCTTGCAATCCTGCAACGGGTCGTCGATCGGGTCTGCAAGGAGCGCAACACGCGTCCCGACAGCGATGACGCGACGGACACGGCCATCCGCATCCTCTACTTCTACGAACGCGGGATGACCGACGAGGAATCACTCTACTCGGCTGCAACGGGCCGGCTGGGCGAGGCCCGCGCAGCGTAGTACACCGGCATGGAGCGACCGGGGCCGAGACATTGGTGGGTATACCGGTCAGTTTCTTCAGCCGATCCGCAGTCTCGGTCGCCACTGACCTGATCGGGGCCGCGCTTCGTGTCAATGGCGTAGGCGGCATCGTCGTCGAAACCGAAGCCTATGAGCGCGACGACCCCGCATCGCACAGTTTCCGCGGCGAGACCATGCGCAACCGGGTGATGTTCGGCGCCCCTGGCCACGCATACATCTATCGATCCTACGGGCTGCACTGGTGTCTCAATGCCACATGCCTGCCGGGTTCGGCCGTTCTGATCCGCGCAATCGAACCGGTCTGGGGGCCGGACTCCATGCAGCAAAGGCGCGGCCTTGGAGATGCCAGACTTCTCTGCGCCGGTCCCGGGCGTCTTGCGCAGGCCATGAATGTCGACGGTTCGATGAATGGGCTGCCGCTGCACGAGGAGCCGTTCCTGCTCGAACCAGCGGAACGACCACAGGAAATCGTGGCGGGACCGCGCATCGGCATCACACGGGCGCGGGAAATGCCCTGGCGCTATGGCCTGTTGGCCTCGTCCCGCTTTTTCAGCCGCCCGTTCAAGAAAGCGGATCGGCAAGGCACCTGAGCCGGACCGGCTGAACCCCGGGACTGTCATTGCGCCAGAGAGCGCTCTTCCTCTGACGAAAAAAGGACCGTCGCTTGGAGCGACGGCCCTTGCATAGATGGTAGCCTCGTTACTGGCCGACGACCCAGTTGCAGATCTGCGACGCCGTCGCCATCTGCGACGATTCCGCGTCACCCGCTGCGTTGGCGCTCGTGCCGGTCCCCGTTGCTGCAGTCGTGGACGGATCCTTCATCCCATCCATCGTCGTGCAGTCATTCGTCACCTGAGCCTGAAGCTCGGGGCTGAGCGCCGAGTAGTTGGCCTTCGCTTCTGCTTCGGGGCGCAAGGCCATGCCCGTGCCATCCGTATAGAATGCCTCGGCAATGGGGCCGATCCACTGCGCCGGAATCGATGTCTGGCCCGACATCTGGTCGCCGCCGCTTTCCGTCTGCGCAAACGCGCCTGACGAAAAGGCAACAACCATGGCGGATACTGCGAGAGATTTCAACAACATGAGTTCCTCCTTGTTTGAGCCGCTCCATGCGACCCCTGTATTCCAAACCCGTCTCGGGCCGTCTGGTTCCGAGAATATTTCGGCTGAAATCGCAGGAACCGTTCGCCGCCTTCGCCGTTCCCGGACGCGGCGTTCGCGCCACTGGCTACATGTTGGAGGCTATGTCATGCGACGAGCGAGGCTTGGCACACATGACCGGCTTTGCGGCCACGCGTTTGAGGCCTGGGCCATCGGTCTTTTCGAAATCACGGACGGGCTGGGCAGTCTTGACCGGCACCGCGGCGGTGAGGCGTCGCTTCAGCCAGGCGCCCGACAACTCGGACAGAAAACTCATCGCAAGGTTCTTCATGGTGCTCTCCTCCTGCTGCTGACGAAAACTCCTGCTGTAATCGGTAGAACACAAATCCCCGGCATCCCGTTCCACCTGCAGCCCCGTCACGCCGGACAATCTTTCGCTCGCGCACCATCGCATCCACAGCCAGGTGAAGGGCCATGAGCGAAGACGTCGTGGCCTTTGACCTCACGCGCATGCTGATCGGCGACACGTCGCTGCTCTTCATCCTGGAAATCGCCTTTCGAACCGTCGTGATCTACGTCTACACCCTCGCGCTGATCCGCTGGATCGGGGGCCGATCGATCGGGCAATTGTCGCTGGTCGAGTTCCTGCTGGTCATCGCGCTGGGGTCGGCAGTCGGTGACGCAATGTTCTATCCCGAAGTTCCCCTGATCCACTGCATGGCGGTCATCACCTTCGTGGTCCTGCTCGACAAGGGGCTCAGCCATCTGGTCTCGCGCCATCCCAGGCTCGAGGACGCGATCGAGGGCAAAACCGTCGCCATCGTGTCCGATGGCATCATCGACTACCGCCAGCTCCTTGAACTCAATCTCGGTCACGACGAGCTTTTCGAGCAGTTGCGGCTCAAGGATATCGAGCATGTCGGCCAGGTGCGTGCCGCCTATTTCGAGACGAACGGGCTGATTTCGGTGTTTCGGACCGACGACGCGTCATCGCGCCCCGGACTGTCGATCGTACCGCCCTGGGACGTCAGCGAGCCAAAGGATTTTCGCGCCGGTACGGAAGTGGATGGCCGCCACGGCTTTGCCTGCGTGCGCTGCGCCGCGCTCCTCCGGCCGCGCATGCCCGGAGTGTTGCCGCCGTGCCCGAACTGCGAGGGCCACGTGTTTCATGCACTCGCCGACCGGACCGACGCCATCACTGCGAGCGCTGAAACGCCAAGCTGATCCTCACGCCGAAAGGGATGACACCGACTCGACGGAAGCGAGCGGCGCCTCCACGGTCCAGACGATCGCACCCTTGGCGATCTGCAGGCTGCCGCGCCCGCCCAGTGCCGCGGGAGTCACCCTCTCCAGCGCCACGCGCCCGAAGCCGCTAAGGCCGATGTTCTCGGCATCGGGTCCATCCGTCTCCGTCCAGCTCAGGCAAAATATCTTTGCACCCGTCTCGCTGCTCTGGACGGACCATTCCACGGATATGCGGCCCGACAGGCCCGACAGCGCCCCGAAACGGGCGGAGTTCATGGCGAGTTCGTGGAAGGCGATGCCGAGATACTGGACAGCCATCGGCTGCAGCGTCAGCGAGGGGCCCGACAGCGTCACGAGTTCTTCGTGCGCGAACGGCCTGATATGGGCGAGGATCAGTTCGAACGGCGAGGCGCCTCGCCAGTCGCCTTGAACCAGCAGATCATGCGAACGCGACAGCGCCATGACCCGCTCGCGCACGAGACGTTCGAACTGAACCGGATCGGCGGTCCTGTTGTTTGTTTCGCGCACCATCGACAGGATGACCGCGAACTGGTTCTTGACGCGGTGATTGACCTCCAACAGCAAGGCTCGGATGCGCTGTTCGCTGTCTTTCTGGTCGGAAATGTCGCGCGCGATCTTGGAGACGCCGACAATCGTGCCCTCTTCGTCGCGCACCGGCGAGATCGTCAGCGAAATCGGTACGAGTCTTCCATCCTTGCGCAGGCGAATCGTCTCGAAGTGATCCACGACTTCTCCGCTGCGGATGCGCCGGAGAATGACCGGCTCCTCGTCGCGCCGGTCATGCGGGATAAGGATGGTCACCGACCTGCCGACGATCTCCTCGGCGCTATAGCCGAAGACCCGTTGGGCGCTTGCGTTCCAGCTGGTGATCGTACCGTTGAGGTCCTTGCTGATGATGGCGTCATGCGAGGATGAGACGATCGCCGCGAGGCGCGGCTGCGCTTCCCGGACGCGTTTGTGCACCGTCAGGTCTACCAGAACGTTGAGCGCGCCAACCACGTGGCCCTCTCGGTCGCGTTTCAGCGTGGGGTACGACAGAAAGGGAATACGCGTGCCGTCCGGCCGCTCCAGAAGCGCTTCCACGCCCCGCACCTCACGGCCCTCCGCGATTGAAACGGCCAGGGGCGATTCACTTGCCGCCATGGCCCGTCCATCTGGCCAGTACAGTCGAACCGCACCCCACCAACGGGTGCGACCGATCTCAGGCTCGGTCCCCCACATGTCGCGCGCACTGCGGTTGCATGCGGTGATGATCCCGGAGGCATCTGTCGAATAGACCGCAACCGGCAATGCCTCGATCAGATCCGCCAACTGCCACTCGGCATCCGTAGGAGCGGCCGAGTCGTTTTCCTGTCCCCCGACGAGGCGCATTGCACATAGACCCTTGAAAGTACCTGGCGCTTGTCCCCTCAGAACCGTCAATTGCGACGCGACAGACTCAAACGGCCGGTTTTCCGGTTTGTTCCGCCAGCGGCGCTGGTTGTCCCAATCGACCGTAGGTCTGGCCAGCGGTCGCCCCCGGCGCAACCCCACGCGCCGGCGGTTCCTGTGCCATAGGGGGCCACCATGGCCAACATGCACCGGAAATTTCTCAGCAGCGCAGATGGGTGTGTTGTTCTCGCGGGAAGACGCGGCATTTCTGATCCGCGTGGTCCAGCCCCCCCAATCCTGACAGCCCCCTGCCCTTGCCCCCCTGGCAAGCAGTCGTTGCATCGCTCTTCACGATGACAGAGCGCAAACACCCGAAGTCGTCACACGGCCACGCTTCAGGGCACTTCTTTCGGGGCGGACTCGGAGCCGATTCGCGCTGTCCAGAACTCGACGAGGAGGATCGTGACGGTGACGGCCAGCGGTCCCAGGATGAAGCCCGGAGCGCCGAACAGGACAATGCCGCCGATCAGCGACACGAACGCAGGGATGGTGTGCAGGCGCAACCGGTTGCCGACAAATGTCGGCCGCAGGATGTTGTCGATCCCGCCGACGACGACGCCACCCCAAAGCGCCAGGATAAGCGCCCTCGCCCAGCTTCCATCCAGTGCAAGCAGCAATGCCGCCGGGACCCACACGACGAACGAGCCGAGCACCGGAACGACCGACAGAAGTGCCATGACCACGCCCCACAGCAGTGGCGTCGGCAGTCCAAGCGCCCAGAACATCAGGCCGCCGAGGAGACCCTGGACCGCGGCAACGGCCAAGGTACCGTAAACGGTCGCATGAATGGTATCGAACACACGGCGAAACAGGTGTTCCGCCTCTGCTGCAGTCAGCGGAAGCCACCGCATCAGCGACGACTTGGCCGCCTGGCGGTCACGCAGGAAATAGAACAGCAGGTAGAAGGTCAGCATGACTTCAACCACCTGGAGCACCGACCCGCGCAGGAATGTCGCGCCGATATTGCTCAGCCACGCCGCGATGCTCGCCGCCGTGGAGGGAAGATCGAACTGCTGGTTGATCCACGTTCCCACGGGTGCGAGGCTCGGATAGGCATCGAGCAGTCGCTGCAGCTCGCCCGCCGCGACGCGCTGCTGCATCGCGACCGCGCCTGCGCCAGCCTCGCTGACCAGGCGTTCGACCACGAAGGCCGCGGGAACGATCACCATCACGGACAGGATCACGACGGAGATCAGCGCCGCAAGACTGCGATGGCCGACCGCCGCCTCGATCCTCGAATGGATCGGCGCAAACAGGATCGCCAGCGCCAGCGCCCATGTGATGGCGCCTAGAAACGGCAAGGTGAGGAGGACGCAGAGCGCGATCCCGCCCAATACGGCGAGCCCAAGGGCAATGGTACCGATGCGGCCCCGCGGTGCGATCGACTGCCTGGCCTTCAAAGCCGTGTCCTCCAGTCCATATCCGCCAGCGGCAGCATCGCCGGCGCCCACTGCTCCGGTCGACGACGCCCAGCGCACAAAAATGAAGGCTGGCGGTGCATCATGCACGTCATCGTGCCGGTTGGCGATGTGTTGACATCGAAGTTCAGCTGGCGCGGTCGTCGGGCAGGCAAAGCCAGGGCATCAAGGCATCGGTCCCGGGCGCAAGCCCGTCTGGCATACCCGGTCCCCGTGAAGCCATGGCCGCACGGCTGGCCCTGGGTAGTGCTGGATGATTCCATCCCCTGGCAACTGCAGACGGGTCATCTCGCAGGGCTTGTGCCGGGAGCGGGGTAAAACGCCGAACGCATTCCCACTGCCTGGAACGCCGCCTTACACTCTGCTGCTTTGTCTGAAAGTGGCTGGGGAACCTGGATTACCGCCGTTGATATTATATCTGTGCAATATCAGCTCCTTAGACCACACTTCAACCGAAGAGAGCGGGCTAGATTGGGACACGTTATCGGGTGATCCAAGATGTGGAAATCTAGTCCAGCGCCCATCCGAAGCCCATGATCAGCACCACGGCGACAATCACCACGACGAAGAGCTTGCCGCCAAGACCGAGGTCGGGATTGCGTTCGGGAAATTTATCGCCAGGCATTTACCGTCGTCCGGCGCGGATCACTGCTATTTTGTCTTCCACGTTCGAGCAATGGACAGTAAAAATGTAAGTGGGGAAAATGTTATAATCACCAAGACAGTCAACATCACCACGCCAACAGGCCCATTTACTCCATACCTTGTCTGCGCAGTGTAATACCCAACCGCCCCTATCACTGACAGAACGACGCAGAATAATGTCAACAATCTAGATGTTTGGTTAGGTTCCCTGCCATGCCCTGTTTGAACTCCCAACGCATATCCGCCTGCCATAGAGACCGCGCTAACAAGGTAGAGCGTCTCAAAGCCGGCCGGGACAGTCATGCTAATCTTTGCCATCACCACACCAGCGACAGCTAACGCAGCTGTTACTCCAAAGTCCTCGGCAGACATGCAGCTTCACTCCAAAACCGGGATTGTAACAAAGCCAGCTGCAGCAGGATTTCGTTCAGCATCAAACACTATGATTTCTGCTGCGATGTTACCTGTAACGCGGCCTGCAAGAGAAATGCCCTTCAAAGACCCTTTAACTAAGATTCCCGACTCGTAGCCGATGCCGCCCAACCCACTATAATAGGGGGCCGCCTTCCATCCAGCCGAAAATTCCGAGAACATGTAAAAACCCGCATCGCTTGATTCATTTTTTGCTAGTGTGGCCAGCATTGTATTATTTTTCTCGGTCCAGACTTTATCTACTATTGGAATCGCGACATATACATCACTTGGCGCATCAATCGTAAAATACTCAATAGCGCCGTCCAAAACCTCATAACTTACATATACATGTAGCTCTTTCGCCTCTCCATTAGGCTGCAAGACCACAGTCTCTATGCCACTCGTGATTCTGCTATCGACCGCTGCCTCCTTTTTCTTCTCCGAAAATATTGATGCTCTTTGTTCAGTGTTTTGCGCGCCATATAGAATCGGTGCTTGGTCATCGATATCATTATCTTCGATCTTGTTTACCATATACTTATTGCAATAAGCACTCCCAGGTGCTAGCGGCAACGAGAAGTCTATTCGGATATTTGCTTTCTTCCATAAAGCATTTAGAGCGCGATCCTTGCTAATATTATTTATGTAATTCCATACCCAATTCCTACCGTCCACTCGATCTAGGTCTGACGCCCAGACAAAGTTCCCATCTATACCGTAAACTGTGCCTGTAATAGCGCGCGGCAGAGTAGTATCGAATTTCTCAAAGGAGCAATGCGCGTCCGCTTGGGCTGCCAGTAGAGGATGAAGGACAGTGCTTACTGCAAGCGCCTTAAACATCTGTGCCACTGTCGTTCCTCCATTCATTCGCGCAGGCCAGCATACAGAAGTTCTGCATGGCAGCAACGGCCGCGATGGTGGGCACTGTGGATCGCCGGTATGCCCACCATTCTGCTCCTAGTGTGAGAACAAAATAGGAACAAATGCCTTGCGCATGCGGGCCGGAATCAGCATCATGTCGACATGGAAAATGATAAGCTGCCGGATGAATGGGAGGTCGCGACCGACGAGGCCATCGCCGTCTGTGGCGGTGACGCTAGGGGGGCCGTGAAGGCACTCCTGATCGCTAATGCGTTCCTAACTGACGAACTGGCGATGGCTGTGCCTGCGGTGTCCTACGGGTATAGCAAGGGATGGCATTCGAGGCGAAGAGCACCGAGCGGATTGACTGCTCTCCAAGTGTTATGTTCGCCTTAGGTAGGCGTGATAAGTTTCGGGGAAGACGATGCGTGATTTCGCAACATGTCCGATCATGAGCGCCGGAGTCGTTCTTGCACTCGCTTTGACCGCGTCAGCGGAAAGCCTTCCTTTCAAAGATGGACGATACGTCACGAATCTCGATGTCTGTTCGCTTTCAGCAGACGCAATGCTTGAGCGCTTCGGCGATCAGATCGGCGGTATGGAAAGAAACTTGAAGGGCAATCAGCTCGACAACGGATATGAGCTCTTCTGCTCAATCGAAAATGTGCGGCGAAAGGGATTGAATATAACTTTCGACGCTCTTTGTGAAAGCGAGGGCGAGAGCCGGCGCATCCTGGGAAAATACCGGATGATTTCGCAGACAGCCTTCATGATTGGAGCGCGTCGCTTCAGCCTTTGCCCAGCTGGCACTACGAAAGCACCACTCGCCGCAAACAAAGAAATGGCCGCTGAAAATCTCATCGGAACGTGGCATGACGCGGACAGCGCCTGCAGGGGAGGCAGCGGCAACTCCTCGAAGACAATGGCAGCCTGCGATCGTAGGGACGGAATATCAGCAAATCTCAGAAAACTTGATTGGTGCTACGGACGAGATGGCGAAGCCGGCTATCAGCATAGTTGGCATCGGTGCGAGGCGTCGTCATACCGAGATTGAGCGCTTGCGCGAAGAGCGCGCACTCTGCAGGTTCTTCCAGAAACTTGAGGCGCGGGGCTATTCGCGCGGCTATTCGGTCACGACGGAGGCGAGCGGACACCGCTGCGCACGAAAGCTGTCTCATGACTTTGCCTTCTCCAGCTTCTCGACAATCGCTTTCCGAATACGGCTGCCGAATAAGACTTCGAACTCGTCGTCCACCTCGCAGCCGAGGACCGACTTCGCCAGGGGCGCCGATGAATTGACGAGGCCCTTTTCTGGGGCGCTTGGGCCCGAGACGATCTTGAACTGGAAGATGTCGTCAGGCTTGTCGAGATATCGAATCCTGACGATGTCGCCGAACTGAGCGCCGAACCTGGCGGCCGGAGAGTGGCGAACCTCGGGCAGTTTCGGCCCCGGAGGGGTGGGAGCTTTAGATTCTTCGAATGGCAGGACATCTTGCACCTCTGCCACGCTCGTTTTGGCGCGGGGGTATGGGACGACCGGGGGGATGCCAGATATCTGGGCGGCCGCGGGCGAGACATTCGAACGTCCTAGCGGATTGCGCTTCAGGCCTTCCTTGAGGGCTCTCAGGCGGTCGACGATGACAGACCGCAGGCGCTTGCTCTCTTCTCCTGGATTTGCAAACCAGTCGGTCGACCAAACGCGGTGGAGTTGCCAGCCAAGGTTCTCGAGAACTTCCTGCCGGTGGCGATCACGGTCACGCGCTGACCTCGACGAGTGGTAGGTTGCACCGTCGCATTCGACCCCGAGAATGTAGCCATACGGCCAGTCAGGATGCCTGACGCCAAGGTCGATCGCATATCCCGCGACACCCACCTGACAATCGACGTGACACCCCATCGAGCGGATCTGGCTTGCGACATAGTCCTCCAGAGGAGAGTCGAAGGCGTCATGCACGCCATTGTCCAGCACTTCGAGCGGCGCGCCGGCTGAGTATTCCAGCCAGCGCTTCAGCATCCATGCGCCGGGATTAGTGGTCTGCTCCGCCGTGATGTCAGCTCCTGTCATTGAGGAGAATGTCACGATTTGATCTCGCGCTCTCGAGAAGAGAACGTTCAGGCGTCTCTGCCCTCCCGACCCGTTGATAGGACCAAACCGCTGAAGAGTCTTCTTCCCCGTGGCCGGCGGGCCATAGACTGTCGAAATGAATATGACATCGCGCTCGTCTCCCTGGACATTTTCGAGGTTCTTGACGAAGAACGGATTAAGCCCCCCGTCGCGGCCCTTCCAGCTTTCGACATAGTCGAAGGCAAGCGAGTTTCGGGCTATCTGATAATCCAAGAGCTCCCGTATGTGTTCGGCCTGTGCTTTGTTGACGGCCACCACACCGAGTGATTTCTCAGGGTGCGACCGCATGAATTCAAGCACATGCTCGACAACCTTGTGTGCCTCGATATCGTTGAGGCCCGCCTTGTAGAGGCCGTTGGCCTCGACCAAGGAAACGCCGCTGGACTTGTCATCTTCATTGGGAGACGGGAAGACGATGAGGTTGTCGTCATACATGATCCGATTTGAGAACCGGATCAGGGAGGAATTCCGGGAACGGTAGTGCCAGCGCAGCATTCGCTTCGGCCGGAATGTAGCATTCGCCATCTCGAGCACGGACTCTTCCGTGACGGGATCGGCATCGTCGTCATCCTCTTGGTCCTCGAGGACCTGTCTGAAGAAATTCGTCGGTGGCAGTTGTTTAGTGTCGCCGACGATCATCGCTTGCGCTGCTCGATAGAGGGCGCCAATCGCGTCCTCCGGCGGCATCTGAGAGGCCTCGTCGATGATGCAGAGGTCGAACTCGGCCGTGCCTTTGGGGATGTATTGCGCAACTGCCAGGGGTGACATTATCCAGCACGGTTTGAGCTCGAGAAGTGCACGAGCCGCCTTCCGGGTGATTTCGCGAACCGGGTGACGGATACGGCGCTTGTCGACCAGGTGCTCGATCAGGCCCATCTCGGTAAACTCTCCGACACGCCCCCTGCTTACACCGGAAGGGGGACGCGCTTTTGCAGTGAGGTCGGCGCGGAGGGCTTTGCGCGACAGCGAGCGGATCTCGTCGTCTGCACCCTTGAGCGCCTTGCGCAGCTCCTCGAGAGACTTGCCGGAATACCCGTGCATGCTGCGTCCATGGTGGACATAGATGCGTTCCGCGGCCGCCCGAAAAAGCAGGCCCTTGAGAGCTGGTCCAAGACTGGCGACCGCCGCGCCGGAATCGATCAACCGCGCCACGGTGGGGGCCACTCCGGCTTCCTCCAGCACAGCAAGGCGCGCGGCAATCTCGAGGCTTCGTCGAAGCCCAGCCTTGTCTCCAGCCGCGAGGTTCAGCAGTGCGGCGATCTTGGCGGGTGTTTGTCCTGCGATTCTTTGCGTAAAGTCACCGCCTGCTGCATCTGCAATGGCCGCGAAATTGTCGTTGGCGACAACGAAAAGCTCCGAGATTTCGGTCGCTATGTCACGAAGCGCTGACAGTCGACCTGCGCGACACGCATGTCGAAGCCCACTGGCCATGGCGCCCGCGTCGGCTATGAGCCTATTGGCCTGCAGGGAGGGCTCCACGTCGTCGACAGCCGTCTGCCAGCCGCGAAACATGCCACCGAGGATGGGCGGAAGCGAAGCATTCCCATCGAGTTCCTTTCGCAGAACGGCAAACCTGCCCGCCTCCTTGGCAAGCGTCGGCAGATGATCGACCTCGATGTCGGCCGCGTTGCGGAAGGAGCGGAGCATAGGTCCAAGCGAGGCCACGGCGGAACTGAGCGCATCGAATTCCCGCTTTCGCTGCTGGTGCAGCGTGCTCACATGATTGATCGTCCACTCGCCATCCAGATCCGGGAGGACCGGAGTTTCGAGCAGGACGTCGACGTCGGCCGATTTCAGAAATTGCCGGATGTCGCGCTGATCCAGCCCTTGGAACTGTTCCTCGACGCTGCGGTAGTAGGTGGCGATGTCCTCAAACTCGGAAAAGTCGGTTTCCAGACCGTTGAACCCGACCCCGAAAACCCCACTGTTGCGGGCTCGTTCCGTGAACGCAGTAGCGTCCTCCAGAAGGGATCGCGCTCTGTCCAGATCCGAAATCGCCAGGTCCCGGTCGAACTGACTTCTGCGCGACATGTCCCGATACCGTCTCTTGGCATCTCGATAGGAGCCGGAGAGAAACGAGAACGCGCCGGCGTTGTTCAGCCGGGAATGGATGGTTGCCACTTCGGCAGCGTTGATCTGACCGAGCCTGATGTCGTTGGTTAGCTGTGTTTTTCGCAGCTGCAGCGCTGCTCCTCGGCTGGAGAGGTCGGAAAGCGTGGCGACGACAACGGCGTCCGACAAAATGGGCGAACGCATCCGAAGGACACTCGCCTTGGTGGATGAAGGCAGCTGCCTCACCCGCACCATGTCCGCCAAGGTCCAGCGTCTTGCCTCGGGGCAATGCAGGATGAAGCCCTGTAGCTTGCGATCCATCGCAGCAACTGCCGCAAGCGATGTCTCGAGTTCATTCTTCCGCTGCGCCAGGACGATCACATCCAAGGTCTCGATGCCGGCCGAAATGCACAGTCGCGAAACGTTTTCCAGCATCTCCCGGGCATTTTCGCTCAGGGGGTCGAGCAGGACGCCGGACAGCGAAGGATGGATCTCCTGACTTGAGCGGCATGCGGCGAGAAATTCCTCCAGCGATGCTGTATCGTCGGTGCAAATGAGCGGTGACTGATCAGCGGCTGTGTCGAGGTCGATGAGTTGGCCGACGTCGTAGAGCACATCGATCAGCTCGTCGTGGCTTTCAGCGGTGCCATATCCTCCGAGCTTGTAGCTCGACAGCTGCTTCTGCGCCGCTGCTACACTGCCGAATGCGTCGGCCGACGTCCTTGCCCGTTCCAGGATCCGATCGACCGCAAAGGGACTGGCGTCCGTGGAGTGCGCGTCCTGCCAGAAGGACGGCGAGTGCTGTGCGTCCGCGAGAAGTTCCCCCAGCTTCGTGGCGCCGTCAGCAAGATCCTTGACCGTCGGGATGGAGATATCCGTTTCGGGCAGGCGATGGTCGAGAACCACTGCCTTGTCAATGGAATCGATAATCTCGGCGGTTGCCGTCGCGCTGCCGAGCCAGGTGTGAACCGTGTCGCCGGTGCCATTCCATTCGCTGGCCAGGACTCCCACATACTCTGCAAGCCTGTGGCGCGCCGTCGAAAACCGGGCGACTTGATCCTGCAGGTTGCGAGGCGGCTGGGCGCGCAGGTCGAGTCTGTCGCGCACCGATGACATGAACTCCTCGCGCGACGATCGTCCCGCCAGCAGCGGCAGGACAAACTCACCGAGACCGACTTCCTCGATCCGGTCGCGGACCACCTCAAGCGCAGCGGATTTCTCCGCGACGAAGAGCACCTTTTTGCCGGCGCCGATCGCCGCGGCGATGGCGTTGACGATGGTGTCCGACTTGCCTGTTCCAGGTGGTCCTTCGACAGCGAGGTTCTTGCCATTGGCCAGGTCGACCAGGACGCTAAACTGAGACGAGTCCGCTTTCTTGACGGTGAAAGGGACCTTGGCTTCGTTGACGGGGTCGTCAGCGTCGTATTCTTCGGCGAGGCTCCCGTCGGCCGGCCGGTCCGAGCCGACAAGAATATCCTCAAGAGCGCTGTTCGAGGCGAAGTCGGTGTCTGACGTGTCGAGGTCGGCATACATGGACATGCGCGCGGCAGGAAACACGCCGAACACCATCTGGCGCCTCACCCGCCATGGCAGCTTCCGATGGGTCGTCGCCTCTATCGTCTCGAAATATCCCTCGACGGACCCTCCGTCATATTCCGGCAGTTCAATCGCGAACTCCCGCCGGAATTTCTCCTTGAGCGACAGATTGAGCTCGGCATCTTCACCTGCGGATTCGACCGAATAGACAGGTCCCTCGGAGGTGCGGCGGAACCCGATGGTGACCGGCAAGAGGATGAGCGGTGACAGGTAGGTGCGGTCGTCCGCCCGTGCCGGATCCTTCCATTCCAGGAAGCCGATGGCACACCTAAGAACACTGATGCCCGTCTCCTGCTCGACCGTTCTCGCCTTGGAGATAATACCGTTCAGCTTCCGCTCCAGGTCCGGAGGCAGGAGGAGCGTCTGGATCCGGTCGTCGTCGTGCCGCCCGTCTTCGTGGCGGCCTTCCGGGCTCGGCAAATCGTAGGCGGGCGCGATCCCGTTGTTTTTGGCATGCTGGACAACGGATTCGTCCTTGCGCGTCATCCGGGGCGGCATCTTGAGGTCGGCGCGCAGCCGATCCTTCAGCTCCCGCTCGAGCCGGCGAACGACGTCAACATAGGAAGGATCTTCGGGGTCGAGTTTCGCCAACTGTTCGGTGAAGACCTCGTCGCGGCGGTAGGCGAGGGCGTAAGCCTCCACGAACACGGTTGCCTGTTCATCCTTGCTGTCCTCTTCGAACGGTGGCAGCGGCGAAAAATAGGATCGATCGCCATTGATGAGGCGAAAGAACAGAGCTTCCGGGATTTCGTCTACTACCCTGATATGGCTGGTTGAACGCGCCTGAAAGCTCATCGCGATCAGTGGATTTCTCGCCGTCAGATCGAGCAGCCGCGGCCTCAGGTCCTCAATCTTCTTGGCGACAAGATCGGCATACTGGCCCGGGCTCTTGCGAGTTGTCGTGGAAGAAGGTGGGGCCATGCGTTCTAAACTCACGTTTTTGGAGCCGCCCTCTCGAGCTTCAGGGTTCAGGGCACGCTCGAAATCGAGCGGTTGGTCGTGGGTTGCAACTAGACACGCTTAGTGTGCGACATGCTACCCGAAGCAGCGTCACGCTGAGGCAGCGTTACGCCGCGCGGCGTTGCGCCTCACTGGCCGGTCCGCATTGACCTGCAGAAGCGCCGCGCCAAGCATGAAAGGGTCGATCACGAATATTTCTTTAAGCGTGCACGCTCGACAGTATTTACGCCAATATATCTCAGTCTTATGCCGGATTTCAATTTCCAACAAATAGAACATTGAAGCCACAAATAGAGATGAGCACCCCATCATGAGATTGCTATAAATGAATTCGACAGCAACAAACGCTGCAGATTCAGAAGGATAATCGATATGAAGAAAACAACTCGCCGGCCATATGACGATACGAGACTTGCCAAATTCCTTGAGCGCAGGATTTCCGACCTCCGGCCCCGCAAGTCCCAGATCGAAATTGCCAATGAAGCAGGCTTCCGCCAGCCGAACATGCTGGCCATGATCAAGAACGGTTCCACGAAGCTGCCGCTTGATCGCGTCATTGGCCTTTCCAAAGCTCTGGAGTGCGATCCCGCAATGCTGTTTCGAATGGCGGTCGAACAGTTGACCGGCGACACTTCGGCGATGGCCATCGACACAATCTTTGGCGCGATCATTACCGAGAATGAAGCTGACTGGCTAAGGACGCTTCGCGAGGCTTCGAACGATTCCGATCCTTCCATGACGTCAAAGAGCCAGAAGGCCTTCCGCGCGATCTTCGGAAAGTGAGCGCGGGTATGTCTTTTGAGGTTGGTGAGCACGAATGCAAACCGCGTCCGCGTTGCACACGATTGCCCCGCAGGTTTTGCGCAACCCGAAACGAGGAGTTCTGGCTCGAGGTTATTCGTCAGGCTTCCCGCGATGAAGATCCCGCACCAAATCTCGACAAGGTCAGGCGCGTGCGTGCGATCTTCCGCCCAGCAGTGGCTGGATCTCGATCTGGATGACCCGCACGGGGCCACAGGAGCCCCAGGAAGCGACTTGGCGCGGTCTGGGGTCAAAGGGGGGAGCCCCGATCGCGTTCGAACCCGTGCGGGACTCCCTGACCAGCCGTCTGATTTTGATCCCGATGAGCTGCTTGCGTGGGGTGAGGGCTATTCGGCGGCGACGTCCTTGCCGTCCGAAAACGGGAGCACCCTCTCAGACTGTCGGGTGCGAACTGCGTCGACAGCAGTTTCGCCCGTGTGCTGCTTGACCAGACGCGACCGCCCGCTCTCGATGTCGCAGACCATCTCTACAAGCTCGCCGAGCTCGAGATCGAGATCGGAATCGATATCGACCGAAGCGATGGAGACGGCGCCGATGGAGATGCCGCTGCATCGAACGAATGGCCGTCCTTATCCCCGGGAAACAAGGTCGGAGCATTCTAGAATGCAGGGCGCTGGCAAGCAGAGGAACACGAGCACGCAAGCCGGGAGCAGTCGCGCCAGCTTGAATCGGACAGCCCGTCGCAAACGTCGGCGTGGCTCGACTGCCGACGAGCATCCGGCACCCAGGAACCGGTTGCCATCCGCCTTGGGATCGGTCGCGGCATGATCAGCTCGCGCGCCGCCGATCCTGACCTGTGACCTGATCTTTCGCCGCCGAAGCGACCTGCCCATTGCGCGCCGGGCAGATCCAGCGTTTTTAGCTGATGGAAGATTATCGATCCGGAGCCGTCATACCTGGCAACCGGGGAACCGGTCGACAACGATCCGCAGCCGCACCGTGCATGGGTGCGAAGTCCTAGAAAATCCGCGTTCGCATGACGGGGATGCCTCCTTAGGCCGCCACTCATCGAGGTCCAAACCACCTTTCGACCCCGCGCCCAGTCTGCCAGAGGGTCGAACCTCAAAATCGACCGAAGAGCTTATTGTTCGCATAGCGCGTGTCAGCCGGCGTCGACGACCAGGCTTTGTCAGCCCGGGCATCGATCTCAGCCTTTAACAAATCCAAAGCGGTCTTCAGCTCTGCGTCGCTTGCAGCCGGCACGTATGCTGAGAAAGCAGCCAGGCCACCGGAAAGTGCTGCTGCTTCGAAAGCCTTCAGCCGATGCATCTCGACCTTTCGGCGCCCTTGCGACTTCGCTTGCCTTTCAGCGCCGGTCTTTGCCATGACGTGCTCCTTGCCTCGGATGAGGATCTTTCTGTTTCGCGGGCGTGACGTCACGGGGCTCTTCTTGCCACAAGTGGGCCCCAAATTTCGTGACTAACGACCATGCGGCTAAAAGCCGGTCCAACGGTTTTTCCTACCCATTCTGGCGCCCGCACCGGCTGAAGACAGTGCGCGACCGGCCAGTGCCCCGCGTTTTCGTGTTAGTTCGCCCGCTGGAAGCCTATTAACTTGAGCGTAGCTCCTTCCACCAACTACCCCACCTTCAAGCCTCTTACCCTTTCCACACAAACAGCCCTACCTGCCTCCAAAATCGTCAGCCGCTTCTCACCCGTTCGCCCAAATGCCGCAGCGCCGTCTCGATCTTCTTGTTCATCGCCGCATACGCGACCAGGGTGCCCGCCGATCCGACGCCCGGCCTGGCTTCCGGCTTGATGGTCTTTCTCTTCTTCAGCAGTTCATCTCGCAGCCGCCGTCGGCGCAGCTTGGCATCTCTCCGGATCGCATCATCCATCACCAAGAGCCCCAGCACGCCCGTGTTCAGAAACTTCGTGTGCCGGTCAGCGTTCATTGCCTTCCGGGCGAGGTTGGCGTTAGGGCCGTCAAAGGTCGGCAGCATGAACCTGAAGAAGCCTCCCTGTAGCTTCAGGAAGTTTGCCTCGACCAGGTCGTCGAACCATTCAATCCCAATCCGATGCAGCTCGGTTGTTTCGAGCGTGACCTCGACGCGCACGCGCCTCTCATGCTCATTTAGCACAACGGCTGTGCCGGCCGTGCGGTTCTGCTGGTCTATGACCTTGTCCATGATCCGCCACATCACCGGACCGTCCAGTTCTCCCACATAGTAGGTCGCGTCCACGAACGCTGGCCGGTCGTTCTCGCAGGATACCAGCTGATACTGGTTGATCTTCAGGTTTCGGGTTGCTCGCAGCGGCAGCACAAACCTGGTCTTCTTGGCTCCCGTGCCCCAGGAGCAACGTGGCCGGTCTGCCATGTTGGTCAGCACATCCTGGTCAGGAAAATGATGTCGAACCAGAACGCCCATCAGCTTCCTGCGCATCTCGTCGGATGGTGCTTTCGGCGTGAAGTCTATGCTTATCTCTACGGCCATCAGGATTGGTGCCTGAGCCAGCCCGAACCTCCTCTCAATCGCGTTGAGGGCGCTCCGCACTCGACCCATGCGCGGCTCCTGTATCTTGAACCTGAAAAGGGTCTTCACCGGCGCGACAGGATCGTCGATATCCTTCACGAAGACCTTCCTGCCATCGACCAGCCCCATCGCCGACTGCACCCACTGGAACTGCGTCGGCCGGTCAAGGGCGACGAGAATCTCGATCCAGTCAATCACTGCCGAGCATGAGAAGTCGTTCAGGTCTAGGTCAGGCTCCATCACAGTCCGGCCGGCAAGGCGCGCCTGTTGCATCGTCAGCGGCCTCTCGATGTAGCCGAGCCGGGTGGCCGAGACACTATTTACGGTATGGAGTAGGACAGACGTGGGAAGGATCATTGTCTTCAATCTCGTCGGCGATGGTTTCTCGCCGACGGAGACGGTGCGCCCGGTCAGTCAGGCGCCAGATAACGAATCGCTATTCGTCCATCACTAGCAGGAATGGCGCCGAAGTGCTGTCATTGCGGGGCGCCACCAGATCCCGTGCATGCTTGCGGTCCGTGTAGCAGCCGGTAGCGACGGTCCCGACGGGAAGTCGCCCTTGCCGGAAGCGTTTTGTTCGGCCTGCGGTCGGGAAGCGCACCGGTATGCCCCTCAAACCGACACAGCGAGTCACCAGCGGCCGGCAACTAGTTTCCGGGGACAATGTGCCAGAATGACCGGGCATCACTCCAGCGACTCCTAAGGGCATCTACAGTGGACCCCTCCTTTTCGTTGGAGAAGCCCAAGCCGATTGCGCTTTGTTAGGGGCATCCTACGCGGCCCCCGGATGGGACAAAACCTTACATTTTAGGACATGACGGGAGGCGAAATGCCATCTGGCTTGACGCGTTCTTTACATTATCTTGTCATTTAAAGTGCGTTTTCGCCGTTTTCGGGGATTGCGATCCTGCCAAGCAAATTTCATCGATAGCACCATGGTGCCGGAGGGCGGCATCGGTCCGTGGTTTCGCTCCGCCTCTCCTGCCAGATGGGCCAACTTGGCCCAAATTCGTTGTCGCCAGTGACAAAAACGCTCCGCCTCCTTCAAAATCGAATTGTGAACCACCTTGCATCGCCTCTGGAGCGCGCGGCGACAGGATGTTCCGGCTGGCGCGCGGCAGCTATCCCAACTCGTCCATGACGTCGCTTGCGCTCGCGCTCCTCAGATGCATGATTTTTGGAGGCGATATCGTCTCGCAACGAAAGGGATTGAGTGCGCCACTGAACTGATGGGGTGGATGCCCCCTTCGAGCGGTATCGTATGATGCCGTTCGCGCCGGTGTGGCGCTGTTGAAGGAGGAGACCATGTCAGACGTGCATATCCTGGCGATCGACCTCGCCAAGCGGAGCTTCCAGGTCTGTGGCACCGATCGGGGTGGGGCGGTTCTATTCAATCGAACGATGTCGCGGGCAAAGCTGCTGCAGATGCTGGACGCGCAGGAACCGTGCATCGTGGCGATGGAAGCCTGTGCGACCAGCCACTATTGGGGCCGCGTGGCGCAGCAGAGTGGCCATGATGTCCGGTTGGTCCCGCCCATCTATGTGAAGCTGTTCGTCAAACGGCAGAAGAACGACGCGGCCGACGCGGCGGCGATCGCCGAAGCTGTGCTGCGTCCGAACATGCATTGTGTCGCGGTGAAGAGCGCCGAACATCAGGCGCGCGCCGTGACGTTCCGAACCCACCAGTGCTTCGTTCGACAGCGCACGCAGTTGATCAACGCGCTGCGTGGCCACCTGGCCGAGTTCGGCTTGGTCTTCCCGCAAGGACCGGCCCATCTCAAGCAGGCGGCGACCCTGTTGGAGGACGGGACGACCGAGGTTCCCGCCACCGTCAGGGAGATCGCCCAGCTCTACCTCGATCAGATTGATCTGCTCACGGTGAAGATCGACGATCTGACACTCAGGCTGAGGGATGCTACGCAGGAGAATGTCGAAATGCGACGTTTGTGCACGGTGCCGGGCGTGGGCCCGGTGACGGCCGGTGCGGTGATGGCGTTTGCGCCTGATCTGCGGACCTTCTCCAGTGGCAGGAACTTCGCTGCCTGGCTGGGCCTCGTGCCCAGGCAGCGATCTACGGGAGGCAAAACACGGCTGGGCGGGGTCAGCAAGATGGGTCAGACTGACATCCGCAAGTTGCTGATCGTCGGCGCCATGAGCCGAATCCGCTGGGTCATTCGAAAGGGTGTTCTTCCGGATAACTGGCTCGGGCAACTCGTCGGGCGCAAACCCCGGATGGTCGCGGCTGTCGCGCTGGCGAACAAGATGGCTCGGATCATCTGGGCAATCATGACGATGGAGCAGAATTACCGAATGGCGTGAGCAGTGACCTCCTGACGAAGGGGAAGCGGCAAGCGTCTCGGGGTCATCTGACCCCGGCAAGGAGATCGACTGACGACCTATGCGGCAAGGACTTCAATGTTCAGGACGGGGAGAACCAGTCCCGGGGCTCGAGCACAAAGCTCTCTGAACCGATGTGGACCCTGTTCTTCGAACTGCATATCGGCCCCGTGGCACAGGCCACGACCAGAGGCTTGACACACGACCGATAGAAGCCACCGTGCTGCAGAAGAAGTTGGAAGAAACCCCTTGCAAAGTCGGGGGCATCCACACACGCCCCGGGTCTGCCGGAGGCTCCATGTGTGGATGCCCCGCTTCATGCAAGTGCCATTTGCGTCTTTGAGCATGCGATCGGGTGCGGTCATGTGTCAGGCCTGTAATGCGGCGTCGGAGGTGCCGCTGGCCGTCATGGAGATACGCGGATCAAGCGCAAATCAACTCGACGAGCTTCTCGCTCTTGGAGCCTCGGTGCATTTCCTGATCCCGATCAAACCGATCATTTGCCCTTGACGTTCACGACCTCCTCACATGCCGCCCATCATGGCCTCGCAGTCGCCGAGCACATGCTCAGGCTGCTGCGCTGCCAAGATCCCGATAGTCCTCCTTCTTGGTCAACATCGCCCATACCGAGCGAGCCATCTTGTTGGCCAACGCCATGGCGACCAACATCAGCGGTTTGCGATCCAGCATACGGGCGAGCCACGAGCCTGGTCGCGAGCCGCGTCGAGAGGCCCACTGGATGACGGACATGGCGCCGATGATCAGCAGCCGTCGGATGTCCCGCTGGCCCATTTTCGACGTGCGGCCGAGCCGCTGCTTTCCGCCTGTCGAATGTTGAACCGGCACCAGCCCCAGCCAGGCAGCGAAGTCGCGACCGCGCTTGAAGGTCGACATTGGAGGCGCAAACGCTTCCACCGCCATGGCCGTGATAGGGCCGATTCCCGGCATGGTCTGAAGGCGGCGTGTATCCTCCCCGCACTGGGCTTCGCGGCGTAGGATTTTCTCCAGCTCGGCAATTTCGCGGCTCAACCGATCGACGTGCTCCAGATAGACCCGACCAATGTCGAGGACCAGTTGGGGCATCGCAGGTTCGGCGGCATCAATCGCGGCTGCCAAGGTTTTCAGGTGAGCCGGACCTTGCGGCGCGATGACGCCGTGTTCGGCAAGATGCCCGCGCAGGGCGTTGATCAGCTGCGTGCGCTGGCGCACCAAGAGATCGCGCGTCCGGAACACCATCGACCTCGCTTGCTGCTCTTCCGTCTTCACCGCCACGAACCGCATTGTCGGTCGTGATCCCGCTTCAGCTATGGCCTCGGCATCGGCGGTGTCGTTCTTCTGGCGCTTTACATAAGGCTTGACGTAGCTGGGTGGAATGAGCCTCACCTCGTGGCCCAGATCCCGAATTGCGCGGCCCCATTCGTGGGCGCTCGCGCAGGCCTCCATGGCGACCACACAGGTTGGCTGCCGGGCCAAAAACGGGAGGACCTGAGAGCGACCCATCCTCTTCCGGAATGCGACGCTGCCGTCGGCGTGCGCGCCATGAGCGTGGAAGACGCGCTTCGCCAGATCGATGCCAATGATGGTGACGGTGTTCATGTCGTTCCTCCTGTTGTCCGCAGCCCATTCTGCGATGGCAATTCTGCCACGCCGCTGGCTCGGCGGGAGGGGCATCCACTCCATCAACTCCTGAGAAGGTGGAGCCTCCGCCAGACCCGGGGCGGTTCACACAGTTGCCGACGGGCGGCTTGAAGGATATCGGTCTCGGGTAAATTACCAGGCTACGCCTGTTCGCCCCTATAAGTCCCCAATGTTGCAATACCCCCAAGCCCAATGCAGTCCTCCTATATAATCCTTCTATTCGTATTCGGCGCGGTGATTCTCCTCACGGCCTGGCTACCCATGCTCTTGAAAAGAGCTCCGATTTCCCTGCCGATGGTATGTATCGGGATCGGCGTCGTCATATGGTCCGCATTCCCGTCCCTTGTTGGGGTGAACCCGCTTGAAAACCGATACGTTACGGAGCGGTTGACCGAATTCGTCGTTATTGTGGCCCTCATGGGTGCGGGGCTGAAACTGGATCGCCCAATCAGTTGGCGGGGTTGGGAGACGTCTTGGCGACTTGTCGGCATTGCAATGCCCCTGACGATTGCCGCGATCACGCTTCTCGGTTGGACCTTCCTAGGACTGGGAGTGGCTGCCGCGCTTCTTCTTGGCGCGACTTTGGCGCCCACCGACCCCGTTCTGGCCAGCGATATTCAAGTGGGACCGCCGCAATCCGGAGAAGAAGACGAGGTGCGGTTTGCACTCACCTCAGAGGCCGGCCTCAATGATGGAGCGGCATTTCCATTCGTCTATTTGGCCATAGCCCTTGCTCTGTCAGAGGGCTCGAGCGAGCCGTTCCTTGCACATTGGATTTTCGTCGATGTTATTTGGAAGATTGCCGCCGGCGTGGGTATAGGCTGGCTGGGCGGTAAGATCATGGGCCATCTGGCGTTTCGCTTGCCAAGGCGAACCGGATTATCGGAGACCAAAGACGGCTTCGTCGCCCTCGGCATCACGTGCCTTGCCTATGGCTCTGCAGAGATGATCCACGGCTACGGATTTCTCGCCGTGTTCGTGTCGGCTATCGCGCTTAGGTCGGTGGAGCGACAACATCACTATCACGAAAACCTGCATAACTTCGCCGAGCAAATCGAGCGGCTGTTAATGATGATTCTTCTGGTCTGCTTCGGCGCAGCCATTGCTGAAGGCTCGATCTTCGGTGCCTTGAGCTGGCCTGTCGTCATCACTGCAACGCTTATCCTGATTGTTGTGCGCCCGCTCTCCGGCTGGGTGGGCTTGATCGGATTTCCTGCAAGGCCGCTCGAAAAAGTAGTGATAGCCTTTTTTGGAGTTCGTGGGCTCGGATCGTTTTACTATCTGGCATTTGCCCTCGGTCAGGCCGAATTTGAGGGCGCCAAGATCCTTTGGGTTACAGTCTGTTTTGTCGTTCTGAGCTCGATCATCATGCACGGCGTATTGGTCACCCCAGTGATGCGTCTGCTCGATCGCAGTCAGTCACAGCGCATCACACGAGAGTAAGTTCGGCAGCATGTTGACCACAAGACTACGTTTGACGATTGACATGTCAGTGGGTGAGCAACACGGATCGTCAAACCAATGGGCGGAGACCCACCTGATGTCGCCGATAGGCATGTATCACCCAGCAGCATCCGGAGGCGATGACTGGCGTAGAGAGCGCGCTTCGACTCGTGGGAGCTCGCCAGGCCGCTTTTAGATTTGCCTGCTGCATCGCATCAGCCCGCTTGCTGGTGCGACTCAGCGATCTTCCCTGGCCATATGAACGTATGGCCATGCCGCTGTCGAACCGACCATCGCAGCCATCTATTCGACGATCTTCCAATACGAATCCTTGGCGATGACCATGCCATCGCGAAACGTGTAGAAGTCGCAGCCTCGAACATTCTTGCGTTCTCCTTCCCGGGTGGTGCCGGTGAGCGTCCACTTCGACATGCCGGTGCCGGCCGCCTCGTCAGCGAAGTGCTCCTCCTCACCGTAGTGGACATCCGGTAGTCCCTCGAACCGCGTAGCGAGCGCCGCTCTGACGTTCGCCTTGCCCTCCGCTCGTGATCCCCAGGGTTGGTTCCCCCTCGGCATCTCCAGGACGCAATCGTCTGCGAAGAAGGCCATGATCCGATCAAGATCGTGCGCGTTGAACGCGGCGCACAGCTCCCTCAACGTCGACCTGATATCCATTTTCCGCGTCTCCTCTGTTCATCGCCTGTTCGTCGAGCGGTCTACTCGCTGAGGTGTCCTGACTTTTAAGGCGAACGTCGAGATGGTTGTTCGCGAACTCGGACTCCGGAAGCGTCACTCTGCTCCTTTGGAATGTGCCTCGGCGCCATACCCGTCCAATGCGCACCCACTTGAGCCGACCTCAACGCGCATATCCGCGCACTCGTTTTTCTCAGGGCGCCGGATATTCGCCAAGACGATTTCGCCTCACCGAAAAAAAGGGCTTGCGGCGCCAGAGAAAGTAGTCAATAACGCGTTACCGAATATGGAGGACGCGATGGCACTGACCCAGACCGAGAAACAGCGGCGCTACCGGGCGCGCCTGAAAGAGAAAAAGCTCGCACTGTCCGAAGCGACACGGGGGCTGCCATCCGAGCCGTTCTTCAAGTTTTACAATGAAGACGGCGACAAGTGCGAAGTCGACCTCGCCCTCGACGTCATGGGTCTGCCGCCGTTCAACTTTGTCGACGACAGCGATGGCGTCACTCACGAACGCGACCCTGACACGTTTGACTTTAGTCTTTATCCTGGGTCGATCGGCTGGGCTGAACTGCGCGTGAGCTTTTTGCTGGAGGCAGCCCGAGCGCTCGCCCACATCATCAACAAATACAAGAAGGAATCGGTAGCGAGGGCGCTTACCGACCTTGAGCAGGCTGACCTGACGGACCCGGCCGCGCGCAAGAAGGCGATGGCCGAAATCGTCCGGCTGAACAAGATCCGCGAGCGGCTCGATGCAACGATCCGCTTTCCGCTGCAGGCCTACGAGATCAAGGACATGTAGCGCACCCTTTTCGCAAATGCAGCCGCGCGAGAGCTACTTGCGCAACGTTCGTCAAACCCATGAAGGCATCATTGTGACCCATCATCTGAATTACTCTGACATTGTCCTGGAAGAGCTCGACCTTACGAAGTCAGTCCGCTCCAGTGCTTCACTCGCAATCAGCCCGGAACCCGTATTGGCTGCCATCATCAATACCCTGCCAGAATCCGTTGACAGGCAAGCAAAGCAGGCCTCGGTTTTCGCCTATTGCTCACTCCCGTTGGAACTTGCGGATAAAATGCGGGCCGCGGCCGCTCGCATTCGAAGCAGACTCCGGGTCAGCATCTTCGAGACCGGCCGTGATCTGGTGGGGGTAAAGGACAGTCTTCCCTACGGACAGTTCGGAGATTGGCTGAAGCTGGAATTCGGCTGGACCGAACGCACTGCCCAAAACTACATGGGCGCAGCGAAACTCGTCGACGAAAACGCAAACTTTTCGGTTCTGCCACCCAGCGCGACCTATCGGCTGGCCGCACCTGGTGTGCCCTCCGAGGTGTTGCAGGGTGTGTCTGAGGACATCATCAACGGCGAGGTGCCATCGATGCGGGATATCTCATCTCGCATTGCAAAAGCCCGTAGAGACGCAGCAGAAACCAAGAGGGTAGCGCGGGCGGCGGTTGACGCCAAAGCTCACGACGGTAGGCCAATGACTCTTGACGACTCGAAAGGCGCAAGAGACCACGGCGACGACAAAGCGCACGACGACCTGATGAACGGGCGGGCGGCGAGACTGGCGGTGACTTTCCTTCGAGCTGAGCTGGGCACCAAGTTTTTGCACTTCCAACAGATGCACAAACTGTGTGCGAGGGAATTTGCTGCAGCGATGGCTTGATTGATTGTTCGATCAATCGCGGTGGGTCCTGCCGACCCACCGCCGTGGCTCACCGGAGAACGGACAGTCCTGATCCCGACAGACGGTGGGAACGACCAAGGTTGCAAAACCGCGACCAATCACTCCAAATAGGTCAGCGACTATGACGCTTTTCGCTAGGTGAGGAACAGAATTCACTCTACCGTTGCGTCAAGCACTCATGTTCAGTTGACTGTCCGTATCGGCCTGTAGAATGTTGTCTAGCGATAGTCTGAATCTTGCCTATCCGGTTGACTCCCATACCCACTAGATCTAGCGTTTGGCATGGACGTCCTGGCCCGTGAAGATCTGCCGTTTCCGCAGTCGCTGCCGGAATTTCAGCGCTTTTTTCCCGACGACGCAGCCTGTGCTGCATATCTCGAAAAGGCCCGCTGGCATGGTGGGTTCGTCTGCCCGAGATGCGGCGTTGCCGGCGAACCGTTCCGTTTCGAGGCGCGCCCGGGTGTTCTGCGCTGCCGCGCCTGTCGCAAAGACGTAAGCCTGATGGCTGGGACTGTCATGGAGCGCAGTCA